>ERZ773022.45-NODE-45-length-117093-cov-8.363865_pt1 | contig 117093 bp, 107 predicted proteins | sample MGYA00580839_ERZ773022 | MGnify/ENA primary metagenome ERZ773022 (study PRJEB29015, sample SAMEA2738020) | human oral metagenome | biome: human oral; feature: human-associated habitat; material: dental | place: China | collected 2044 ...
TGGTTTTTGACCCGAGCAGGTAGGAAAATCCTACCTGCTCGGGTCAAAAACCACCTGCTCGCGGTGTTATCGGGGTTGCCCGCAACGTGGTGGAGGTGAAGCGGTAGTACGGTAGCGGCGTGTTGGCGTGTCGCTGTGGGTTCGTGTCATAGTCTGTCACAAACAAAACTTTTGGAAGTTTCTACCCGAAAATCCACCACCTGAGAGAAGCTTAACGGTAGCCTACTGCCTGAACGATGTTTCAAGTAGGGAGATGCGATATGAACTGGATAAGCCTAGATGAAGAACGAGAAGGGTGGAGGCTTTTTCGGAGATCTGTCATTTCTCCTGTAATTATTTGGATGTTCATATTATTTATTATGTTCAGTATAGCTTATTTCCCAGATATAAATATATTTGAAAGTATAATATCCTTTATTCCATTTTTTATAAATTTTAAATTAGGGATAATTGCCACATTTGGTTCATTGATATTGACTTTGTATATAAATGTACGTTCTGAAACTAAGAATGCATGGAACAACCCTCAAGAGTATCAATATAGTTTTGCCTATCAGTGGTATGCAAGATTAATTGCATGGTTTTTAGGGATAGTCTGGTTTTGTAACTTTATATATGGCGTTTGGAGATATATAAACATACCAGAGGACACAAAAAGACTATTCCTGGCGAAAGTATGGGACGATGAAAACCATGGGAAATTTATAGGTAACGATGTAGTATTTGATATGAATATTCCCCTATGGGTATTTCTGTTTTTGTCATGGTTTATATTATCTTTTTCCACGTATATGAGTAATAGAAATATTCCAATTCACCATACAATCATGGCTGCTTTTACGGAAATTAACGTATTATATCAAAGGGGTCAGGGATTACCTGGCCGGTACAATAAGAGCGCAATAAAAATAATTGAATATATATACGATAATGATATCGATCCAAACGATACTATTCCAGAGAGTTCTAAAGATTCTTGGGATAAAATTTATCAAATATTTCCCAAAAATTCAGCTAAGGGTTATCATTATCTTGTAAATGGAATGCGCCCCTTTAGAAGAAAAATTATTCTTAAAATATCTGTAGTATATGTATTCGCAATAATTGTTCATGTTTTATCCAGTATTTACATCCTTGAAAATATATATCATATAAATCTTAGTATTAGGTTAGTCCATATTTTACTCGTTCTTATAATTTCTATATTTTTCGGAGCTATATCTATTGCAATTTTTATTAATCCTTTTTTGGATATTATAAATATTCTCATAATTCACTACAAAGCAATCTGGATATGGTGTATAGTATTTTTTTGCGGAATGTTTATATTAATGGTTATCTATTGTGGATTCCTGTTTAATTTACTTAGTATTTTGTATGCGTACCAGGGCGGAGAGAGTGAGGATAATAGCGGTAGTCTATTTCAAGTATTAGTTACATTAACTGTAGTTTTAGTAGTTTTGCTTTCTGTGTGTCAGATAGCGATATTATTGAATCATATAGACTATATGGATGAAGAGCATGAGAAGATCCTCCTAGAAACGGTGCTTGAAAAGGGCCGTGAAGAGATAGATCAAATTTTACCTATCGGCATAAACGGGTTTATGATATCCAGGATAATATACTTGCATGTGCGATCCCGGAAAATCTATTTAAGTTATTTGAGGTCAAATGGAAAAGACGAAGAATTGCTCGAAGACGATTTAGCTGATGCGTACAAAAAATCAGGTGAAGATAGAACAAAGTTTCCTAAATTATCAAATATGTATGATATATTTTCGTGAAACTTTATACTGTTTTGGCATTTCTGAAACGATAGGAGAATTAATATGGATTTAAAGGATATTATTATCAGTGTTGCCGTTCCTCTTGTTGTAGCATGTGTATCTTGGTTGGGTAGCCAACGTGCTGTAAAAATTAATAAGGCAGCTTTAGAAAACTTAAAAGAAGCAACTCCACCAGAATTGTTGCGCCTAGAGAAATGGTCAACCATTCTCAAAGATTCTAATGATTATCCGGAGAATATTAAATATAATTTGGATATGGGAACTATTAAATCTACCTATAATGATATTCTTAAACGCGCCACTCTTGAGAATAGAGTGAAGAAGTTAGGTGTAACTAATAAAGAGGTCTCTGATATACTTCTAACTTTGCCTACTTTATCAAGTCGGGGGGAATACCCGAAAAATATAAAATGGAATAAACTTATTTCGAAGAAATTTATATTTGCGTTTATCTTTGCGCCTCTTGTAGAATATGCAATTATCTTATCTTATTCCATCTCGAGGGGTGACATTTTTTTGGGTATTGTTACTTCGGTGGCTGTTCTTTCAGGTTCTATTATTGTTGGATTTATGATATATCTGAATCACTTGGATAAATTAGAGAAGGATCTTATATTAAGAAATTCCTATAAAGCATTAAGTGATATTTTTGTTTTGGATAATGTTATTCTAGAGGAAACACCGGAAGAAGATAAGCAGCGAATTAAGCTTACAAACAATAAAATATTTTTATACCATCAATCTTGGAAAGAATATAAGAAGAATAAACGTCCTGACTGGGATTCTTGGAATTACGGATTGAGTATAGGCTGGAATAATAGCCCAAAGAATGACAAAGAGAAAAGCACAAAAGAACCTAATGTGGGTTCCTCTGTGGATGCTGCTCCTGGCTCAGGGTCTTCTCAAGAAGCAGCTGAGGGTTAGGAATAATCCTTACAGGGCGGTATGGCGCTTGTTTTTCAAGATAAGTGCCAAACCGCTTTTGTGTAAGACACGGCTGAAACAACTCAGTCCCAGAAATTTTGGCTCAAGAATCCGCCAGGCTTACAGAACCGAAAAGGGGGCGTATCGGGAATAAAGCTGCTTTGAGCAGTCTATTCTCCTAATGCTGGGGACGTACTAACCCTACGAGTTTCCCTCAAGAATACCCGCCGCATACGCCGCCTGCCCCACGTGCTGGGCAGCATCGTCGATCATACTCACCAGCCGCACCCCGCGCGTCACGTGCGGAGTCCACGACGTATCAATCACGTCATCCAAATCAGCCTCGCTCAAACCCGCGATATACTCGCTCAACGCCGCGGTGGTCGCACCCAAATATTCGACCAGCAACGCGGCATCCTCCACCACGACGGCACGCGCCTGCTCCGCAGTATGACCGTAGCCCACTGTGTCGCCCAGCTTACCCAAGTTGAAGCGGGAATTGAACCCCTGACTATGCCACACCTGCGGCTTGCCGGTCAGCTGCGCGAGCTGCACGTCCATCTGCCGCCCCGCATGCCACAGCAGCCAGGCGATCGAATTCGTATGCCCACCCGCGTGCGCGTTCAATACGCCCTCGGGCAGAGTGTTTACAAGGGCTTTCGCCTCAGTTGCGGGTCGGCTTGCAGCTTCACTCAAAACATCGCGGGCATCCATAACGGCTCCTTTATTCGGGGGTAAAAGCGTTTACCACCAGTCTAGATTTCAAAGCGCAGAAGCACATTTATTTTGGGGTTTGTTGTGCATTCAGCGACTTAAATAACCGCCAGATGCAAAACAAGCCCCAAACTAGAAAGCCGAGGCGCGCCAAGGCCAACCGGCGCAATAACGCTCACCGTCGCCGTTCTTTCGCAACTAACTCTGCGCGACGACCTCCTGGTAGTGCTCGCCCCACGCCCACAGCGCATCGAACAGGGTGCGCATGCTCTGCCCCAGCTCGGTCAGCTTATACTCCACGCGCGGCGGCACCTGCTCGTAGACGGTGCGGGTGAGAATTCCGCGAGCCTCAAGCTGGCGTAGATTTTCGGTGAGCACCTTCTGCGAAATATCGCCAAGCGAGCGCTGAAGCTCCTTATACCGCAGGGGCCCGTTGAGCAGATCACGCACAATCAGAGCGCCCCAGCGCGTTGAAATAACCTCCAGAGTGGTTTCGACGGGGCACTGCGGCAATTCGGCATTTTGGTAAAGGTACTGGTCCGTCACAATGGTTTCCTTGGGGTAACTGGGGCACGTTAAAGTGCCGTCTTCACAGGTGTTTATCGCGTCGGTAGCGTTGAATACGTCCTAAGAATACAACGTTTATCGCGGAGGAAACATGAAAATCGCAGTCATTGGTGCAAACGGTAAATCCGGTACTCTCGTCGTGCGCGAAGCCGTCGAACGCGGGCATGAAGTTACCGCTATCATGCGGTCCGAACACCCCACCCAGGCGCAGCACACGCTCATCAAGGATGTTTTCGCGCTCACTCGCAGCGACCTGTCTGGGTTCGATGCGGTGGTAGACGCCTTCGGCGCGTGGACTCCCGAGAGCCTGCACCTGCACAAGGATCACCTAGTCCATCTTGCGGATGCGCTCAGCGGCACCCAAACCCGCCTGCTCGTTATCGGCAGCGCCGGTAGCCTCTACCCCGACTCGACCACGGATCAGCGGCTTGTAGACTCGCCCGCCATGCCCGAAGAATTCAAGCCGCTGGCAACCGCGATGGCGCAGGCGTATGATGCGCTGCGCATCCGCGACGATGTTGCCTGGACCTACCTGAGCCCGGCCCTGGTGTTTAACCCTGAGGGTGAGCGCACGGGTGAATACCAGCTGGCAGGCGATGTGCTGACGATGAATGCTGCCGGGCAGAGCGAAATCAGCTATGCGGATTTTGCGGTCGCCGTGCTTGACCTTATCGAGTCAGGGGAGCATCAGCGCGAGCGCGTAAGCGTAGTGTCGCGGTAGCTTACATACCCCCGTTGTTGGGTGTAAAAAGAGCCTTTATGTGAATAAAGCGTTGGAAATCCCGCTTTATTCACATAAAGGCTCTTTTTTAGGCTGCATAAGATAAGGTAGACGACCCGCCCTCAGCGCAGCGTCAAAAAACTTAATGTTTTCTTGCAAAAACCAGGAATAAATGCCACACGCCGCCCGTTGAAGTTCACCGGAACACCAGACACGAATTATAAACACCTCAAACTTCACCGGGAGAACACTATGACTACCGCGCGTCTTCACTTTGATATGGTCGTTATCGGCTTCGGCAAGGGCGGCAAAACCCTTGCTGGCGCCTACGCGAAAACCGGCAAGAACGTTGCCCTGATCGAGCAGTCCTCAAACATGTACGGCGGCACCTGCATCAATATCGGGTGCGTGCCCACCAAGGCGCTTGTGCACCGGGCTGATGAATTCCGTGCCAGCGGCGAACACAATGCCGAAGCTGCGAACGCCGCCTACGAGAGCGCCGTGATTTTCCGCGACAAACTCACCGGTGCCATGCGGGCGAAGAACCGCGAAATCCTCGAATCGAACGCCACCGCCAAACTCATTGACGGTCACGCACGGTTCCTCTCAGACACCGAGGTCGAGGTCACCGCGGGCGAGGACAAACTGGTCGTCACCGCCGACTGCTTTATCATCAACACCGGTGCCGTGGCGACTATCCCGCCTATCCCGGGCGCCCGCGAATCGAAGCGCGTGCTCACCTCCACCGAGCTGCAGAAGCTCACCCCGCGCCCGAAACGCCTGGGCATTATCGGCGGCGGTCCTATTGGTGTCGAGTTCGCCGGTATTTTCTCCTCCTATGGCACCGAAGTAACCCTGCTTGAAGGCGCTCCCGCGCTTTTCGGGCGTTACGATGACGATGTCGCCCAGGCGGCACGCGAGATTATCGCCGACCAAGGCATTACCGCTCACGCGGGCGTTCGTGTAGAGACCGTTACCGATAACGCCGACTCCGTGACCGTGAACTACCTGGACTCTGAGGGCGCATCCAAGCACCTTGAGGTGGATTACGTGATGGTCGCAACCGGGCGCAAACCCGCCACCGAGGGGCTGGGGCTTGAGAACACGAGCATCGAAACCACCGAGCACGGCGCAATCGCTGTCGACGAGCACCTGCGCACCACGGCACCGAATATTTTTGCGCTCGGTGACGTCAACGGTGGTCCGCAGTTCACCTACATTTCCCTGGACGACTACCGCGTGGTGCTCTCGCAGCTGCTCGGTGACGGTTCCCGCTCCACGAAGGATCGCCAGGCGGTTGCCGCGACCATCTACATGAACCCGCCGCTCTCGTCCATCGGCCTCACTGAGCGTGATGCGCTCGCCGCCGGTCATACCATCAAGGTTGCCGCCAAGCCTGTTGCCGCTATCGCCGCCATGCCGCGTGCGAAGACCCTGGAAAACCCGCGCGGCATCATGAAGTTCGTGATTGATGCCGAGACTGACCAGATTCTTGGTGCTCAGTTGTTGGTGGTCGAGTCTATGGAGGTTATCAACCTCGTGGCGTTGGCAATGCGCCACAATATTACGGCATCGCAGCTACGTGATGAAATTTACACCCACCCTTCGATTACCGAAGGACTGAATGAGGTTTTGGCGAATGCGGTGCCTGTGAATTAAACTTTGTCCTTGAAATAACAGGAGACTTTGGGGTGCCTGCGAGCTTCCCAACCCGTGCTGTCGTGATGCGGCGGCGGGTTGGGAAGCTCGTTTAGTTACGGGGTGTCTATATCTATTAGCTAAGGATGACCTAATATAGTACTTGCAGACAGACAAACGTTCTATTAAGAACCCCCTAAGCTGTTGTAACTCAATGGCAGGAGAAGATCATATGGCGCTACCCAAGATTGCCCCCTATTCGTACCGCGAACAGGAGCATCAAAACCGTGTAAACTGGCGGGTCGATCCCGCGCGTGCCGCGCTTCTCGTGCACGATATGCAGCGCTATTTCGTGCGCGCCTTTGAGCTGGAACGCGACGGACAACCCCTCCCAGACGCTCAAATTAATATTGCCATTGCCAATATTCGCCGCCTACTAGATGCGGCACACGCGGTGAACATACCGGTCTACTACACCGCCCAACCACCCCGCCAGAACCCCGCCGACAGGCGCCTGCTGACCGATTTCTGGGGCGACGGACTGCAGGACGACGAAAACGCCCAAATTCTCGACGAACTCGCCCCCACCGAAGCCGATACCGTGCTCACTAAATGGCGCTACTCCGCCTTCGTGCGTTCCCCGCTCGAAGAGCAGCTCAAAGACCTCGGGCGCGATCAGCTCATCATCGGCGGCATATACGCACATATCGGCTGCCTGACCACCGCCCTTGAAGCGTTCATGCGCGATATTCAGCCCTTCATGGTGGCGGATGCGCTCGCCGACTTCACCGAAAAAGAGCACCGCATGGCCTGTGAATACGCCTCGGGTCGATGCGCCCGCGTGCTTAACACCGCCGAGGTGCTGGAGAACATCAACACCGGTGCTCTCGTCACAGCAGACGAACCGGAACTCCTAAAGGTATGCGCATGAGCTGGGTTATCGTGACCGGCGCAAACGGCGGAATCGGCGCGGCAACCGTGCACGAACTCATCAAGAATAACTATTCGGTGTATGCCGCCGATCTGGCGGAAAAACCGCACGAATCATTCGCCGCCTACGGCGACGCCATCTTCCGCTACCGCTCCGTTAACGTGAGCGACGAAGAATCGGTGCGGGCGCTCGCACGTGCCGCCGCTGAGGTGGGCGAACCCATCCAAGGCGCCGTCCTGGCGGCGGGAATCGTGCACAGCCAGCCTCTCTTAGACACCTCTTTTGAAGACTGGAAACGGCTGCATGCGGTCAATGCTGACGGCGTTTTCCTGTGTCTGCGTGAGTTCGCGCGCGCTATGATTGAGCAGATACAGACATCGCCCGAGAACACGCGTTCGCTGGTGACGGTCGCCTCCAACGCCGCCCGCGTGCCCCGCGCCGAGTTCGGTGCTTACGGGGCCTCGAAAGCCTCAGCGGCGCGGGTATCGTCAAGCTTTGGGCTGCAGCTGGCGCGCCACGGCATTCGCGTGAACACGGTCTGCCCCGGCACCACCCGCACCCCCATGGTGACCGACGCGTGGAACGGCGAAGACCTCAGCGCCCTACCCGTGGCGGGCAGCCCTGAGACCTTCCGCCTGGGAATTCCGCTCGGGCGCATCGCCGAACCCGCCGATATTGCGGCGGTGAATGCCTTCCTCATCAGCGATGCCTCACGGCATATCACCATGCAAAATATTGTTGTCGATGGCGGCGCAACCTTCTAACAGACCCGAAAGGCGTTATCAGTGAGCAATAATCTTCCTGATTTTATGTTTGCCACCGGAACCCGCGTGATGCGCACCGCCGGTTCCCTGCGCCAGGTCACCCTTGAGGATGCGCGCGCCGCCGCCGAATCCGCCGGTACCGCCGTGGTCGGTCTGATTCCTTTCGACCCGAACGCCCCCGCGCATCTTTTCGTGCCCGAACGCCTGCAGATCGACGACATTCCGGTGCCCGAGCATGAGGTTATGCTCGCCGAACCAACGCAGATTGAGGGCCGCGAAAACCCCGGGTATCGGCAGGCGGTGGCGACCGCCGTTGAGCGTATGAAGGCGCATCAGCTGGATAAGGTCGTGCTTTCCCGTCTGCTGCGCGCCGATTATGCGCCGGGCGCCCTCGACCTTGCCGGGGTGTATAACAACCTGCGCGCCCAGCAGCCCAACACGTTTGTTTTTAGCGTTAAGCTGCCGCAGGGTCACCGCGGGTTGGAGCATCCATATCTGATGGGTGCCTCGCCGGAACTGATTTTCAGCACGGAACCCGACACCGGGGAAGGCAGCGCCTTCAAAACGCACCCGTTGGCGGGCAGTGCGCCGCGCATCGCCGAGCATGGAAGCGCCGAGGATGAGGCTCTTGGGCAGCGGCTTATGGCTTCGCGTAAGGACCGTGGCGAGCATGCGACCGTTATCGCCGATATTCGGGCGCAGCTGGAACCCATGACTCGCCAGCTCACTATTCCGGAGGCGCCTTCGCTTCTGCAGACCCCGCAGCTGTGGCATTTGGGCACCCCCATCTCGGGCGTGCTTAAGCAGGGTATGACCTGCCTGGATGGTGCACGCGCCATTCACCCGACCCCTGCGATTTGCGGCGCTCCCACCGAGGCTGCGCGGCGTATGATCGCCGAACTTGAGCCGTTTAGCCGCGACTATTTTGGCGGGCTCATCGGCTATATGAACGCGGACGGAAGCGGTCAGTGGGCGCTCGTGCTGCGCTGTGCTGAGGTTGATGCGCAAACCGCCATCCTCTACGCGGGCGCGGGCATTGTGGCTGAGTCAGACCCGGTGCTGGAACACACCGAAACCGGCACGAAACTGGGCAGTTTCGGGCGCGCACTGGGCATTAATACGCTGCCGCAGGCGGTTCCAGCAGACGCTTAACATCCAGCGGTGTAGCGACCGAGTGCACATCCACTACGGGAACGGTGTCTTCGGTTGCCACCGCCAGCAGGAACCGTTCGGGATGCGCCGCCCGCCCCACCGTATCCGCCGTTGGATGCGCTACCGGGCTGAGCGTCAGCACCGACCAGGTGATAAAGAACGAGCGTTCGCTATTCGCAGGGGTGTTGTCGCCCGATATATCGCGGGTTTTCGGGGTCTGATGCTTATCGGCGTCCTCACCGCCCGCCGACGTTTCCTCTGCTGACGTATCTGAGTCTTCGGGCAGAGTGAGCGTGGCACGCACACTCACTCGCGGACTTACCGAAAGCTCATGCTCGCAGGGGCGATCCTGTCTGCCCGGCGCATCCAGCGGGTTTGCCGGTTCGCACAGGGCGCTGACCATCGCCAAAGTCGCATCGTCACATTCAATCTGTACCGTCTGCGGTGAAACGCTTAGCCCGTGCCCGGTTGCCTTGAGTACCGCCTCCTTCGCGGTCCAGATGGCAACTCCCGCCGCCTGCTGCTGACCCGGCGGTAGGGACTCATAGGCGGAGCGTTCGTCGACGGTGAGCGCAACCCGCGCAAAACCTGGGAAAAGCGAGGCCTGAACCGCCTCAAGATCAATGCCGAGAACCACCTGCTGCTGCGCACAAAAACCGCCTGCCGCCAGCGAGAGAACCTGCGACATATTGAAATTCACGCCCGCAATGCGCGGCTTACCGTGCGGTTTACCGCTCGTGCAGAGCCGACATGACCGATCCACCGTGATCGTGCGTGCGCTCCGCCCCGAAATACCCAGCCGAGGCGCAGCCAAGGCCCGCATGAGGGCTTCAGTCGCCAGGTAACTCACCGAGGCCGACGGGCTGTGTATCGACGCCGCCTTGCGCCGAGCCTGCTCGCCCACATAGTCAAGCCACGTGAACCTTAACCCGCCGGTAAAGGTGCGGGTGGGCAGGGTAAATACACTGATATGCGTGCGTGAAACATCCGCATCCCCGGAAGATATAGAGTGGATGGTCATACCCTAAGTCTACCCGCCCGCCGCCTGGAACCTGTGTGACGTGACGAAACCTCTAGCTTCATGAACTGACGCCACACTCTGCGCTTTACGAGCGTGTAAGGTAAAGTCGAGAGCATGCAGAATCAGATTATTGCGGCGGCTGACGGCTCCGCGCTTGGTAATCCCGGGCCTGCCGGATGGGCATGGTACATTGACGAGAACCACTGGGCAGCAGGGGGCTGGGAGCACGGTACCAACAATATGGGCGAGATCAAGGCAGTTCTCGACCTGTTTGAGGCGACCGCACACCGCGCCGAGAGCAAACTTCTGATCTACTGCGACAGCCAGTACGTGATTAACTCCCTCACCCAGTGGATGCCCGGGTGGAAAAAACGCGGCTGGAAAAAGGCCGATGGTAAACCCGTGCAGAATCGTGACCTGCTCGAAGCGCTCGATGCCGCAAGCACCGGCAGGGACTACGAGATGGTCTGGGTTAAAGGGCATGCTGGGCACGAGCTGAATGAGGCCGCAGATTCCCGGGCGAACGCAGCCGCGCAGGCTTTCAAAGAGGGGCGAGAACCCGAAACCGGCCCGGGATTTCCCGGTTCGCCGCATACAGCAGGTGAACAGAGCGCCCCGAGCACCCAAGCCGCCCAAACTCGTGAAGCCGAGAACCATGCTCACGCCCAAGACCCCGATACTCTTGCTGCGGATGCGCACCTGAGCCTCGAAGACTTCACCGAAACCGAGGTGGAACGCGCACGCCAGGGGTTCGACTCCCTGAAACTCAACGGGATTCTCAAACCTGCATCCGCCGTTGCCGCCCCCGATCCGCAGGCGGTGCAGGAGCGGAAAATGAAACTTGCTGAAGCCTCCGCACGTGCCGCAGAGCGCGAGGCGCAGGTGCAGCAGCGAGTGCTCGCCGAGCAGGAACTCGCCGAATCAGAAGCCGAAGAGAACGAAGAATTTGAAGGCGAAGAGTTCGAGGAAGCCGGGCAGGAGAGTAACTCTCAGGGAAGCGTCACGGAAAATGCCGTGCCCGAAGAGCCTGCACCCGACCCCACGGGAACCGCTGCATCGGCACCTGCACAATCGGATCATTCGGCCCCGAACCCCGAAGATGCCGTGCACGCCGAACGTGAGCTTGAGATGCGCGGCGGGAGCATGAGCGAACCCGAGATTTCTGCGCTGCTGCACGAGCGTCTGGTATGGGTGACCGCAACCGGTCGTTCCGTCAGCCGTGCCGACACCATTGCGTACCGTGCGCGCGCCTTCACCCAGCAGGGCAGTCCCGCCAAACAGGGCGTGCAGGTTGTCGATGATCATAACGTGCTCATCATGGCGGCGGTGCAGACGGCACGCGGGCGGGTCAATCGTTCGAGCCTGTGGCATTACGACACGGCGGCAGCCCCGAAGAGCTGGCGGCTGCGGTTCAGGCAAGAGACTACCGCATCCTAAACCCGCAACAGCCTCATTGCCCGCATAAATCGGCGCAGTCCGCACGAGAGACGGTGTTACCAGAGCATCTGCGCCTAAGAAAAACCGGGGCTGCCGTGAAGTCCGCTATCAATCCTTCACGGCAGCCCCGCATGTCATCCCATTAAAACTCTGTGCAGATAGTGCGACCCTGGAACCTAGCCCACAAACATCGCAGCGTTCGCGTTTTCAGTCTCCGCATAGTTCACACCCGCACGGTCAAGAGCCTCGTTAATCTGGGTAATCGACTCTTCCACACGCTTCTGGGTGCCGCGCCAATTATCAAGCACCGCCTGAAAGTTCGTCGATGCCGAACCCGTCCACGAACCCTGCAAATCCTGTAGGGATGCGGTCATCCCGGTAACCTCGGCGCTAATGTTAGCGACCTGAGTTTTCGCCTGAGCTGCCTTCGCCGCAATGGTTTCTGAATCGACGACGAACTGTGCCATGGTATTCCTCCTGGGTAGGGTGTAAAGGTTTTTTCGAAAGCTGTCGGCCGCGAATTCTGCCGTAGAATTCCGTTCCGTGCAGCGCTCACCATCTACCCTAGAGAAACGCCCATCGCGATGCGCCCGCGAACCTTACTGTCTGTGGATAACTGCCCGCACGGGACACAAAAACCGGTTATCCACAGTCTGAGAGCGTCTTAAAACCGGCATGGGATGCGGTTTCTCACCCGCACCAGCCAAATTATGACGAACTATATCCCCGCCCAGCGTCTACTGCGAAACACCGTTATCGGTCATCACCGGCGCCGGATAGAACGGCAGGCTAATCACAAAGGTCGCACCGCCTCCGGGCGTTTCCTCAATATGCACAGAACCGTCGTGCTGCTCCAAAATCGCCGCCACAATCGACAGCCCCAGCCCGGTGCCGCCGGTCTCACGCGAACGCGAGGTATCGGTGCGGTAGAAACGCTCGAATACGCGCTCGCGGTCTTCACCGTGAATACCCGGGCCGTGATCGCGCACCTCAATAACCGAGAGCGGGTATCCGGGAACATCTTCGCGCACGCCGACCGCGATTTCTAAGGGCGTGCCCGCCGGGGTGTAGCGCATCGCGTTGGTGAGCAGATTGGCGACCACCTGGCGCATCCGTGATTCGTCGCCGATCACGGGTGCACTTGTGGGGGCCACATCGTCGGTAAGGCCAACGAGCGAGACTTCACGATCCGGCGACGTTGCGTAGGCGTCGTTGCTGGCATCAACCGCCAGGTGGAACAGGTCGAAGGGGGCGAGTTTAGATTCGCGGCGTTCGTCGATGCGCGCCAGCGTGAGCAGATCCTCGACCAGCTGGCCCATGCGCTTCGACTCGGACTCAATGCGCCCCATCGCGGTTGCCACGGCCTCGTCATTGGGCAGGGCACCCTGGCGGTATAGTTCGGAGTACCCGCGAATACTCACCAGCGGGGTGCGCAGCTCGTGCGAGGCGTCTCCCACGAACCGGCGCATCTTCGCCTCTGACTTCGCCTGCGCATTAAACGAACTCTCAATCTGCGCGAGCATAGTATTCAGCGAGATCGCCAGGTTGCCGATCTCGTTGCTGGGGTTGTAATCCTCGATGCGCTGCGAGAGATCCCCGGCGGCAATCTTCGCGGCGGTCTGCTCCACACGCGCCAGCGGCTCGAAGGTACGGGTCACAATCACCCAGGTCATCGCGATCGCAGCGGCAAGTGTGGCAAGCCCGAACGCGAAGGTCAGCACCCCAACCAACGCGACCACCTGGTTCGTCTGCTTCAGCGGCAGGGCAATCACCATTGAAGATGCCTGGCCGTTGGTTGAAGACTCCAAAGAAATCGGCATAATACGCCAGTCGTTAGAGCCTGTCCGCGAGTTTACGGTCGTGCCGGTTTCGTGGTATTTCTTGACCTTTTCGGAGTCCCAGCCGGTCAGAACCGGCTCGTTTTCCGCCTGTTGATCGGCTCCCGCAATCGAGTGCAGCACGTTTCCGTGCTGATCGAGTACATAGACCCGGTACGAGCCGACCGCCCCGTCCTGCCGGGTCTGTGAGGTCCCGACGGAGGAAACGAGCGAGGAAGAGCTCGCCTTCATCTCTTCGTCGAGCTGATGCACCATTTGGGCGCGCAGTGCCGAAATCGCCACGAGCGAGGTGACCGCGATGGCAAGCGCAATGAGTACCGAGGTCACCAGCACCAGCTGGGTTCGCAGCGACAGCGAGTGAGGAAGACGATCAACAGGTTTCAGTGGCACGAGATACTAGCTCCGAGAACCGCGAATCATGTAGCCCACACCGCGTTTGGTGTGAATGAGCGGTTCGTGTCCTTCGCGGTTGTTGTCAATCTTGCGGCGCAGGTACGAAATGTACGACTCCACAATGGAGGAATCGCCGTTGAAGTCGTACTCCCATACGTGGTCGAGAATCTGTGCCTTCGAAAGCACGCGGTTTGCGTTGAGCATCAGGTAGTGCAGCAGGTTGAACTCGGTGGGGGAGAGGTCGATTTCCTCTTCTCCCAGGAACACCTCATGGGTGTCAATGTTCAGGCTCAGGTCGTCCACACGCAAAATCGCGTCGTCTTCTTCCTGGGCGTTGCGTGACCGGCGCAGTATAGCGCGGATGCGGGCAATCACCTCATCGAGCGAGAACGGCTTGGTGACGTAGTCGTCACCGCCCGCGCCCAGGCCGGCAACCTTATCTTCGGTGGCGTCCTTCGCGGTGAGGAACAGCACCGGGTACGTGCGCCCCGCATCGCGCAGACGGCGAGTCACCTCAAAGCCGTCCATGCCGGGCATCATCACGTCGAGGACGATAAGATCCGGCTGCTCGTTTTCAGCCTTCTCAATCGCCTCGCGACCGTTACCGGCGGTGACAACCTCAAACCCCGCAAACCGCAGGGATGTAGCCAAAAGCTCTAGAATATTGAACTCGTCATCAACGACGAGCAGTTTAGCTTCTGCAGACATTGTGTACTCTTCTTTCACCAGGAAAATTATCGGAAAATCTTATGTACCGGTATGCGCGTCTTAGCTTGCTCGCCTGCGCAGAACCGCCAGCACAATGCTGACCATGAGCGCAAGAAAAGCGACCGGAAGCAGAATCAGCGGAATCTGACTCATGAGCGCTGGCGGATGCGCCCCCGCCCATTTCATGAGGAGCATGACGACGCCGCATATTACGCATACTACGGCTAGAATACCGCCGCCTGTACCTAGCCAGCGAATCGCTCGGGTGTAGGGAAGGGCAGCGGCGGCCTCTACGGGCTCAGAGGAAGATACGCTTTTGCTACTCATGGCATAACCGTATCAGGTTTATGGGCCTGCTCCCGCCGAAAAACGCAATATTGCGCTGTGGCGGGCAGTATTCACAGCGTTTGCGCAGGTTAGGGTCTGACATGGGTGCATGCGGGCGAAAACATCACACGAACTCCTCGCCGTCATCGCGCCGGGAGATGCTTTAATAGGTAGTATGTCTGAACAGGTGAACCAACAGCCCGACGAATCTACCGTGCCCACGCTTGAACATGATGCCGAGACAACGGCAGCTGTGCATGACCCTTTCGTCGTTAAGGAAGATGAACTTCCTACCGGGGAACCCACCCTGGGGCCTGCGCATAGGCGCCGTCGCACCACGAAGGTTGACGATATTCTTGCGGAGGCAAAAGATATTGCACTCACCGGGGTTGAGGCTGTTGCACCGCATAACTCTATCGGTCTGGTGCATCATTTGCGTGGCGAAGAAGAACGCTTGACTACGCATCTTTTTGAGTGCCTGCTGCCGGGGTACCGCGGGTGGTTTTGGTTTGCGACTCTGTCGCGGGCGCCTCGATCTAAGGTCGCGACTATCTGCGAAGTCGGTCTGATTCCCGGTGATGATGCGCTTCTCGCCCCCGAATGGGTGCCGTGGGCAGATCGCCTGCAGGCCAGCGAACGTGATAACAACGGCGCTGAGGATGAGGGAGCATCCACTGAGGAACAGCAGGACGCCGAGGATGCCGAAGAGGTTTAGCGTGAGCTTTTGCTGAGAGCCGCCTTGATAGTTTTGCTTTTCGCGGATGTACTCGGAACGATTTTCGAGATGGATTCTAAGGCGAAAAGTTCGCTTCAAGCGACGCGCCGGGGTAATCCGTGGCAAAACTACTTAAAAAGGTACATAATAGTTACTCAGATATAGGTTCGATATAAGGCTAGGCTACGTTTGCTTGGCTGCAGGTTGTATATAAGGGGAATAAGACGGTATGACCGATCTGATTGATACCACTGAAATGTACCTGCGCACCATCCTCGAACTTGAGGAAGAGGGCATTACCCCCATGCGTGCGCGTATTGCGGAACGCTTAGACCATTCCGGTCCGACCGTCTCACAGACCGTGGCGCGTATGGAAAAGCACGGACTGCTCACTGTTGAGCCCGACCGTCACCTCGAACTGACCGATGAAGGTCGCAAGAAGGCTGTTGAGGTTATGCGTAAGCACCGCCTCGCCGAGCGTCTGCTCTCTGATGTGATCGGTCTGGATATCGAGTATGTACATGATGAGGCTTGCCGCTGGGAGCACGTGATGAGCGATCACGTGGAGAGGCGCATTCTGGATATGCTCAATCAGCCTAAGTTCTCTCCTTACGGCAACGCTATTCCCGGTCTTGAAGAACTCGGCGTCGACAGCGAAAAGAACGACGAACGTACTGTTCCTATGGCGCTTGCTGCCCGTGATTCCGGACCAGAGGATCGCTTCACGATTTCACGCTTCCCCGAATCTATCCAGACGGATATTGACCTGCTCAAGGTGCTTGCCGACGCCGGTATTACCTTTGGCGCTTCGGTGTCTGTGGTCGGCGGCGACAATAACGATGTGATTGTGCGTGCTGATGGCGAAGATGCCTCTATCTCGCTGGATTTGGATGTTGCGAACGCTATTGTGGTCAAGCGCGCATCTGCACTCTAAAGAATGTATCGTTCGCCAGCCGGGCGGTTGTAGAAGGCGGCCGATAGCGCGCCTTCCCGTATAGATCTCATAATTGACCGTGGGGCTTACCGTAGGGTGAGCTCCACGGTTCTGTTATATCCTGAATTCTCGGGAATGGGCGGGTGTGAGCCGCGGTTACTCCTTAATATATAGGGGGTGGCTGCCGAATTGTACTCTTCGGGACGATATATCTGTATCGTCGAGAATTTGGCGTGTCATAGTGCATCCATGACGGACGTACCTTCCGCAGATGCGATGTTCAAAACCAGGTTTTGGGGGATATATTCCAGATATAGCGCGGAAGTTGCTGTAAAACGGCAAAACTTTACAGCGCGACTATCAGGAGAAAATTAACGTTCGCGCAGAAAAAAATTTTAAGAGATATGGATCAACCTTAAAGAAACCTGGGAATGCTGGATATTTGTGTCGATAAAACCCCTCAAATTCGCGGAATGCTGTATAAAACTACTAGTCAGGGGCTTATTTTAGAAGAACAAGTGTTCTTTTCGTAAAGTATTGATAACTCTCTGTTATGGACTATTTGACACTATTAGAGTGAAAAAAGGTGGCGACACGAGGTGACAACTGAGAGTTTTCTGTGTATTCTCATTTTGTGTCCAAATCCTAATCGTAAGAGGACACCCTTGGAGTGAATCCGCCGAGTTCTGCCAGCACTTCAAGGAACGTCTACCCAATACGGCAGAAGCGGGGGAACCACTTTTCGGTTTCTCCTTAGGGGAGAAGCCTAGGGGCTAAGTCGCGCAAGTGACCGAGTGAATCCATGCTCGCGCCCGACAGCTTACCTCGTCAGGCAATGGAGGAATATTACTAATGGCTAAGAAGATTGTTCGTAACGCAGGTATCGTTGCTGTTGCCGGTGCTGCTGTTATCGGTTCCAACATTCCCGCAAACGCATTTGCTGAGGTTCCTGCAGCAACCGACTTGAGCTACGACTACAGCAGCTACGAGTACGATTACAGCAGCTACCAGACCCCCGCAACTTCCTACGTTGCACCTCAGGCTGAGCAGCAGACCGAGTACGTTGCACCTGCACAACAGACCGCACAGGTTGAGACTACTTCTGCACAGGCACCTGCTCCTGCAGCAGATAAGACTCCTGCACCCGCTACCAACAACGCAACCCGCGACGCTATCGTGTCTGCAGCTAAGGCTGCTCAGGGTACCGGTTACGTTTGGGGCGGTCGCTCCTACGGTGCATGGGACTGCTCCGGCTTCGTCTCCTACATCTTTGCTCAGCAGGGCATCAAGCTGACTCCTTACACCTACACCATGTCCACTGAGCTTCGCGCAACCGCGAACCCCCAGCCTGGCGACATCGTGTTCACCAACGGTTACAACCACGTTGGTATCTACGTGGGTAACGGCCAGATGGTCTCCGCTCTGAACCCCTCGCAGGGTACCCAGCTGACCCCCGTTGATGGCAATGGTTACATGCCTGTCGATGGTTACTACACCGCTTTCTAATCTCATCTGAGATAGAGAAGACTTAGACAAAGACGGCACCCGTCCAATCGGATAGGTGCCGTCTTTGCGTGCTCTGGAAGGTATATATGCCTTTCGAACTCGGTGTCAGACTTGGTGTCACACTCATAAGGCTTGCGTGCAGATTCTAGGCGCTTAAGCCCTCACACCGCGGCTCTATGGCAGAAAAACGCGGGAGAGACCGCATCGTGGTCATGTGAATATCTCATGATGTGACTATATAAAGATAGGCTTGCCTTGTCTTCTGGGCGAGTACAATACTTGAACTATGGAAAATACATCATCAACTCCCATCCGCGAAGACTGGACGGGCGAGGCATCTCCGACAGCTGTAGCAACCCTCTCAGGCACCGGCGGCCTGATCGTCGCCCCCACAAAGGTTGGCTATATCCTCATGGCTACTGATGGCGAAGGTCTCGAACGTAAATTTGATGCCAAGCTCCGCAAGCGCGAAAAGCCCGGTGTCGTGCTGTGCGCATCCTTAGAACAGCTCGATAAACTCGCCCAGATGACCCCAGAAATCCGCGAATTCTACCGGAAACACTGGGATGACGACATTCTTTTAGGATGCATTCTGCCCTGGCGCGAAGACGCTGAAAAGTACCTGCCGGATGAAACGACGAAGGAACTTGCCCGCGATGCGCGCGCAACCAGCTGCTTCGTGGTGCGTTTTGGTACCCCCGCAGAACAGATTGTTCGTGCCCTCTGGGAGAATGAAGGGAAACTGACCTTCGCGAGCTCAGCAAACCCCTCGGGCATCGGTAATAAGGGGCGCGTGACGGGCATCGGCGACCGCATCGAGAACAGCGTAGACGTGATTGTGCGCGGCGATGAATACGTGAAATCCATTCAACCTGATAAGACCGACGAAACACGCCACGAACAGGGCGTGATGGTCTCAATGGTCGATGCCGAGGGCAACCTGGTGCCCGAACAGCACGGTGAACGCGGCGTGACCCCCGCCCCCACCCTGATTCGTAAGGGTCTGGACTATGAAGAGATTATGCGCCATCTGAGCGACTCATTCCCCAGCTGGGATTATCGCCACGGCATGTACTACTAAGCCCGCCTCAGGCTATTTTCGGTAGGTTATACGGGACGTGCGTCTGATCGTTTGTGAGACGCACGTCCCGTGTGCGTCTCTAGGCGTGAGGCGAAAATGCGTGCTTGCGGGGCAGGATATGCGGGTACCATAGAAGAATGCCAACACAGTTTGAAAGCCCTAAGAACAGCTCCGACCAGGAATTTACGTACCTTGCCATTGGCATGGTGGCGGGTGCGATTCCGGGCATTGTGATCGGCCTGCTCGTCGCGCTGCCGCTCGGCAACCCGGCTATGTGGGTGTCTGTCGTCGGCGGCATAGGCATTATTATCGGTATGGTGAGTGCCCGCATGATCTACCGCAAGAAAACGAGGGCACGAAAAAATCCCCGCAGTGAGCAGGAATAGCTCATCGGTGGGCACAATTTAGTGTGCCTCCTTGGTTGTTTGTTCGCTCAACGCTGGGCGGTAGCCCTCCAGCTCGGTACGGAGGTTCAGACGCGCAGGCGCATCCCAGAGAAGATGTGCGGTGTCTGAAGCATAGATCGCTGTGCGGTTTAGAAAACCTTGCAGAATTGCCGCTCGGCCGCGGGTGAAGGCATCCGGAGTGTAATGGGCGTACTCGGCGCGAACCCCAGCGACATAGCGGGTATAACGCGGGCTATCGGCGGCGAGAATCGCAAGGTCAGCATCAAGGAAGAATGCTGCATCGGCACGGGTAAGCGCGCCAGAGGTATATTCCTCAATACCATCGGCTAATTGGTGAGAAGCCGTGAGCTCTATCAGGTGCGCAATAGCGGTAACCTCGCGGTTCGTGAGGAACCCAGTGCTTGCCAGGGGAGTGAGGGCGGTGCGTGCGAGGTCGGCACTAGCCGCCTCGTCATCGCCGGGGTTTGCCTCGTAGACAGCATCATGAAACCATGCCGCCAGAAGTACCGCCCGCGGGGTTGCGGTGTGGTGTCGTTTGTAAAGGGTCTTGAGCGCGGTGAGCATTTCCGAAAGATGCACGCTCGTGTGGTATTTCCGATGCGGCTGCTCGTAACGTTCCAGTAGATCTTCGCCCAGTGCTGTGTGTCCGGGCAGCAACGAGTCCCAGGCGCGCATGAGACGCGGGCGTATTTTGTTAGGGCGTTCCCGCAATGGCACCCGCAGCCCGCTGTCTATCAGGATGCGTGTCAGCCGCGATCCGCTCACCTCGCGCGCACCTGCACGAACCAGCCCCTCGTACCGATACGCGGGAACGTCGTAGTGGTCGGCATCGAAGGCACGCGGACTTATGCCGGTTTTCGCCGCAAAATCGTGAAGTTCCGCCAAAGAAGTGTCAGAAATTAGGTGCGAAAAGACCGTGCCGTGTGCGGGCCAGACGGGTGGGTCAATAAAAATACTCACTCGTCTATTCTAGGGGCGTGTAAGATGCTAAATCCTGTGTGATGCTCGTATAATGGAACGAGTTGCCCCCGTAGCTCAGGGGATAGAGCACTTCTCTCCTAAAGAAGGTGTCGGACGTTCGAATCGTCTCGGGGGCACGGGTAGCGAACCCGCTTGATGCAGCTTCCTTACGGAGGCGCATCAAGCGGGTTTTATTTTATCTGCGGGGCGCCGTTGCCCGTGTTGAGGGCGCAGAATATAAAGGTTCCATAACATTTTGCCGCAAATCCTGAAGTAAGCAGCCCTATGCGCTTATTCTGAAAGTGACCGATAAATACCCGTACATATCTATGAGAGGCAATGATGTCTTCTATTTTTACCCGCAGAAATGCATTGTTCGTGTTCGGAACCGGAGCCGGTGCGGCACTACTGAGCGCGTGCGGTGGTAATTCCACCACTGAAAACTCTGGGTCGGGGAGCGCATCGTCGTCTGATGCATCGCCGAGTACCTCTTCAAGTTCAAGCTCTTCATCGTCGAGTTCAGCCTCCACAAGTTCTTCGTCAGCTTCTGCATCATCAACTTCAGATTCTTCACCATCGCAGTCTGGTGCAACCGATATTGATATGAGCGGCAGCTACGGCGGAAAAATCGATTTTGAGTCCGTTCTGGAATACGAGAAAACCGGTACATATGAGCCCGCTACGAAGGAGCATCCGGCAAAAAACGTTCCTAAACCCAAGAAACCTGCCGGTGCGGATGAGAAGTCCCTCAAGGGCCTCCACCTGAGCATCGCGTTTGCGGTTGCCGCAACGCAATACGCCTATAACACGGGGGATTACTCCCTGCTGGAGCAAAGCTCTATGTCGGAACCAGAACGCAATTACTTCTTGAGGGAAGAGAAAGAACGACTCGATAAAACCCGCGAAGGTACATACTGGCCAGATAACGTTACGATCGACTATACGCTCACCGAAGAGAGTCCCCGGCTTGAAGGCGATGGCAAATACAAATGGGATCGTAAATTTATCGTTGAATACGGTAAATTCGAGGTTATTGACGGTAAAGTTGAGTACCAATCAGACGATGACCATGAAGAGACATATAGCGAAGAATTTACAGGTGTTCTGACGGCACAGTATATTAACGGAGCATGGATAACCAGCGCGGTTGCCAATCAACCGAAGTATTAAGAGCTAAAACGTAAGTGGTCTTGCCTCTGTAAAGGTATTTATCTCCGAAGGACTCTGTTGATCCTTTCGGACTACCTAATGTGCGTGCTGTACTGCTCTATACTCCTGTGCGACGAGTATTGCTGATGATGACGGGAACTTGTGCGCGGTGCCGCGCTAAAAGAGGCAGTGCAAGCCTAAACTTAAACATATACCGATTTGTCCTACACTTCCGATAAGGAGAACTCTACTCATGTCTTCTCTGTTCGATCGTCGAACCGCCCTACTGGTTCTGGGCTCTAGCGCCGGTGCCGTATTTTTATCTGCCTGTGCCCCTCAGGTGAAGGGGATTGAGGCGACGTCGCCCGCATCCTCTAGTTCATCGTCTTCTTCCAGTTCATCGAGCTCTAGTTCCTCGTCAAGTTCTTCAAGCTCCAGTTCGTCAGCATCAAGATCGCCGTCCTCAAGCCCGAGTTCGAGCATCGACATGAGCGGCAGCTACAAGGGCGATATTAACTTTGAATCCGTGCTCGAATACGAGAAGTCGGGTACTTTTGAGCCCGCCACCAAGGAACACGCTCAGAGAAACACCCCCAAACCCAAGAAACCGTCGACTATGAACGAAAAATCCGCTAAAGGACTGAGAGACAGTATTGCCTACGCGGTGGCGGCGGTTGAGTATGCGATTAATACGGGTGATTATTCTCTGATCCAGCAAAGCAACATGGATAAAGTGGAGCAGAACTATTATTTAGACCCAGAGACCAAAGAAAAGCTCGAAAAAGTACGCAACGGTAAACGGTGGGTTGATAACGCTAAATTCACATACACCCTAGATACCGAAGTGCCAGATTCTGAGGGTGAGTACTACTCGTGGGACCGCACTTTTTCTGTTGACTATGGTGCGTTTGAGGTCAATGACGGTAACGCAGAAGAACTTGTGCCCGGCGGCGCTAAAGTTACCAAAAAGTTTACGGGACGTCTGCTTGCCGAGTACAAGCATGGTGTGTGGGAGGTTCTAGGGGTCGTTACCCAGATTAAAGAGGAAGGTGAGGAGAGCACGAGTAGTCCATCAGCTTCGTCAAAAGTTTAGCCAACGCTGATCCCGCCTTCCGTGCGGGGCTCTGCATGAGTCCTCCCATGAAAAAGGAACCCTAATCGTGAATTAGGGTTCCTTTTTATGAGAGGACGAAGGGGAGTTATTCTTCGGATTTACCGTCTGCCTCGACGTTCGGCTCGCCCGCGATAAAGGTGGAGGCCGCATCCTTAATACTGCGCACCAGCTGGTATGCGATACCCGCCAGAGACAGAAGCAGCAGTGCCCAGTCCACGGGTAACAGCACGTTCAGAGCTCCGGGCTGATGCGCGGGGTCGGCGAGCGCTGCATCCAGCATAAAAATCGTGGCAATGTGCACGAGCAGGTAGCCCACCGGAGCCGCCGTGAACAGTGCCTGCAGTACCTTCGGCAGGCGTGACGTGTAGGCCAGAAACGCCAGCGAAAGCCCAAAAAAGAGCGCAAAAACTATGCCCACCGAACGATGCGCATACGTGTAGGCACCTAGATTGTCGCCCAGCCCGGAGGCGAAGGCAGATAGGGCTTCGGTTGAGGTGACGGGGGAGAGGTCGGGGACTTGGGCGTTCGCCAGCCTGCCGTAGCTTGGCAGCACCCAGAACGCCACATAGGCGCCCAGCAGCAGGGAAATCGTGACTGCCACGTACAGAAAGGTCTTCGAACGCTGCTGTTCGGCGGGTGCGTTCGCGCGCACGGCACGGTCATCCATGACCTGTTTGAGCTCATGAATTTTATGCTCTTGGGGTTTTCGCCCAGGCTGCGGTCGGTTCTGCCCCTGCTGCGCCTGCTCGCCGTACAGACGTTTCTTCTGACCTTGTGATAGACCCATACCTTCCATTATTGCGCAGAGCGACTGGTTGTGTCAGCGTGGGGCCTTTACCAAAAGAATGCTGTGGAGTGTATATACGGGGCAGGCTTCTTGGTCTTCTGCCGCGTGATACTCTTATTTGCTACCGGAAACTGACAGCCGCAAAGTTGGTTGTATCCTGACATACCATGCCTAGTTTTCTTTACTTGCGCGTATTACTCACCCAGATTCGCAATTGTCCTCTCTCCGCTTTCCCAGTCACTACGGATCACCGCATATCCCATGACATCGCACCTGATACCCTGAACGGTAACTCCAGCTTCTCGATAATGTGCCTCGTGAACCCAACCTGCAGAGTTAAAAGCACGACGCATAGCAATATTGTCGCTTCGTGTATTGCCCTCAACGCGGATAATGGAGCTTTTGGATTCAAAAATAAGGTCAGTTAGCTTAATGAGCGCAATACTCCCAATCCCTTGATTTCTATATTTCGCTACCATACGCATATCTATTTCTGCTGTGGAATCTTGCAGTCCGTGTACTATGGCAATACCGACGTGCTCTCCATCGTTGTGAATAAAAGCAACACGGTTATTAGGTTCGGAAAATTCCTGCTCTTCAAACCGGCGTATGAGGCTCTCATGCGATACGTAATGTTCAAGATGGAATGGCCAATCGCTGCCGCAGAAAACATTCTCAAATGGTTCCCATTCGTGCTTTATATCTGCCCAACGAACAATACAGTTCATGTTTTTCCTAACTTATTTTTCAGCTCATATTTTGTGTTTCGAGAACGTATGAATCTCATCTTCAACACTGAGCTCACATAATAAAACATAGGAGGAATCAACCGTAATAATCTGATAGTACAGGGTATTACTTTCGGAACTTATACCACCGATTACGCCAAGGGACTTCATGGTGGAAATTCCTTTTACTATTTACTGAGGAGTCCTCATAGTAGGGTCAGATGATGTCAGTACCCTATAGCTAGGCCAGGTCGATCTTGCCCATGTGCAGGATCTTATCGCGTGTGGCGGCGTTGGCCGTGAGTTCGGCGATGTTGTGGGGGACGACCTGCCACGAGACACCCCAGCGGTCGACGCACCAGCCGCAGCGCTCGGCCTCGGGCACAGCAGAGAGCCCCGCCCAGTAGCGGTCGATCTCTTCTTGGTCGCGGCAGGAGACGATGATGGAGACTCCGGGCGTGAAAGTGAAATCGTGGAAGGTCCCAGAGTCCGTGGCTGCCATCCAGGTGCCGCGCAGGGTAAAGTCGGTGAACATGACCGTACCCGCATCCAGCGGTCCGCCTTCTTCGTAACGGTACAGAGCACCGCGGCGGGCGTTATCAAACAGGGTGATCCAAGCGTCTGTGGCTTCCTCGGCATGAGCGTGATTAGTACCGCCGAATATGAAGGATGGGATAACAAAGGGGCGCGGATCGCCGTCCGGGTCGGTGAGCATGAGCTGCCAGGTCATGCCGAAACGGTCACGAACCCAAGCGTAGCGCGGGGAGAAGGGGTACTCACCCAGCTCCATGAGTACGCCGCCGGTGCTGAGCCGCTCATAGAGCTCATCAAGGTAGTCTCGGGCCTGTTCCTCTCCGCCGAATAAGAGCGGATCAAAGTTCAGGATGCAGCTGATCGACGGGTTCGGGGCATATTGGTTACCGCCGTTGATGAGCGAGAGCCTGAAACCGTGGATGCTGACCGTCGTCACAATCCCGGGCGCCTGCTCGGTCACGGATGCATCGCGAAAACATTGGCGTAGAACTGTGCTGCTTCGTCGGCGGTACCGTCGCACCAAATAGCGGGAGTGATGACCTGATCCATCCGGTCATCGTAACATGTCTACACCGCGCGGTGGGGTACCGCTAAGAGCGAATTATGCGCGGCAAACGGGCGCTATGGGTGGGAGCGAGAGGGCAAATACGGTAGCATGGAATATCGAACGTGTATTCTAGGCAGCGAGGTAGATCATGAGCGAACCCACCAACTCCGCATCCGGCGTTGAGCCTGCCGCAGATACCCTCTTTGCCGATCTCGAAAACACGCAGCCGCCCTACGATCCCGAATATGATGCCCATATTCCGCCGGAAGATAGCTCCGCACCGGAAGAAGACCCCTTCGCTCACGAATCTTTTATGTCAGAGCTCAACCCTGAAGCGGTGAATGCCCAAACCGTCACCGCCCATGAGGATGCGCTCGGCGAGTTCATGCCGCCCGCCTACCGAGTGGGTGGGTACGGAAGCGAGTACAATCCCGAGGATCCTTACGGGGAGCGCACCTATTCGCTCAGCACCATCGACCCTGCAACCCTGGTCGACGGGCTTAACGACCGGCAGCGCGAAGCTGTTTTACACGCCGGTTCACCCCTGCTGATCGTCGCCGGGGCCGGGTCTGGCAAAACCCGCGTGCTGACGCACCGCATCGCCCATCTGCTCGCAACCGGGCGGGCGACTCCCGGGCAGATTCTCGCCATCACCTTCACAAACAAGGCTGCGGCGGAAATGCGTGAGCGCATCCAAGCGCTGATCGGTTCGCGCGTACAGCACATGTGGATTTCCACCTTCCACAGCTTCTGCGTGCGCGTGCTGCGCCGAGAAGCCAAGGCGCTCGGGCTCAAATCGACCTTCACGATCTACGATTCGGCGGATTCGCAGCGCCTGCTCACGCTCACTATCAAAGAGCTGAACCTGGACACCAAAAAGTTTGCCCCCAAGGCCGTAGGGCACAGGATTTCTGCCCTCAAAAACGAGCTGGTGAGCGCCGAAGAATACAGTGCGGCGGCAGCGAATAACCCGTGGGAAAAGACTATCGCGCAGATTTACACCGTCTACACCCAGCGCCTTCGCGCCGCGAACTCCCTCGACTTTGACGACCTCATTGGCAAAACCGTGTTTTTGCTCAAGAAGTTCCCCGAAATCGCAAACTACTACCGCCGTAAATTCCGGCATATTCTGGTGGACGAATACCAAGACACCAACCACGCCCAGTACGCGCTCGTGCGGGAGTTGGTGGGGGCGCATCCGCAGGGAAACACTCGCGAGCAGGGGCCGTACCCGGATGCTCCGCCGCCCGGCGAACTGACCGTCGTGGGCGACTCAGACCAGTCGATTTACGCCTTCCGCGGCGCCGACATTCGCAATATTACGGATTTTGAGAGTGACTACCCCAATGCGCACATTATTCTGCTGGAACAGAACTACCGTTCCACGCAGAACATTCTCTCCGCCGCGAACGCCGTGATTGAACGCAACCCCAACCGCCGCCCCAAGAAGCTGTGGACGGCATCGGGGGAGGGCACAAAAATCGTGGGGTACGTCGCCGAATCCGAACATGCGGAGGCACGCTACATTGCCCAAGAAATAGACCGGCTTGCCGATGAACACGGCATCAAACCCTCGGATGTGGCGATTTTCTACCGCACCAATGCTCAATCCCGTGCCCTCGAAGAACTCCTGATGCGCGCCGGACTGCCGTACCGCGTGGTCGGCGGCACCCGGTTCTATGAGCGCAAAGAAATTAAGGATGCGCTCGCCTACCTGCGCGCCCTCTCAAACCCGGACGACGACGTGAGTGTGCGGCGTATTCTCAACGAACCTAAGCGCGGTATCGGTGCGAAATCTGAGACCGTGGTTGCCGATCATGCATCGGCACAGCGAATTTCGTTCTTCGCGGCCGCCCGTGCCGCTGCCGCCGAGCCGGGGAGCGTGCCGGGTTTGGGCGCTGCCGCCGTGAAAAAGTATGCTCAGTTCGTCAAGCTCATGGACGACCTCGCCCAGATTGCGCGCACCGAATCAGCCGCCACAACCCTAGAAGCGGTGCTCGAACAGTCCGGCTATCTCGCCGCCCTGCGCGAATCTAAGGATATTCAGGACGAATCCCGGGTGGAAAACCTCTCGGAGCTGCTGGATGCGATGGTCGAGTTTGAGGCGGAGAACCCCGGCGCGGACTTAGAACAGTTCTTAGAGCATGTCTCGCTGGTGGCGGATGCCGACTCGATTCCGTCCCGAGGCGCCTCCGCTGACGGGCAGACCCCGTCCGCCGCGCAGATTGCCGCCGAGGCCGCAGAAGCGAAGGCACAGGGCATGATTACCCTGATGACCCTGCACACCGCCAAAGGTTTGGAGTTCCCGGTTGTTTTCCTGACTGGGCTGGAACATGGGCTGTTTCCGCATCAGCGGGCGCTGACCGACGAGGGCGAGATGAGCGAGGAACGCCGCCTTGCCTACGTGGGGCTCACGCGCGCGATGCAGCGGCTCTATATCACCCGCTCCGAGACCCGCACGATGTGGGGCAAGAGCCAGTTCAACCCGCCTTCCCCTTTCCTGGAAGAGATTCCCGAGGAGCTGATCGAGTGGCGCCGCCTGGGCGGTTTTGCCGGGTTTGGTGCCTCCGGGATGGGCGCATACGCCAACGGTGCCAGCGGGTATGGAGGCTACGGGCAGGGCGGCTATCGCGGGGCGAGCGGATACAGCTCCGGCGGTGGGCGCAATGCTGATGGGCGCGGGTTAGACGGGCGCAGCACGGGCGGCTACGGCACAGGATACGATGAATCCCGCACCCGAGCGAACCGTGAACCATCAACCGCCGAGGTCAATGGTTCGGCAAGCTACGGTTTGGCGGCCGCAGCCAGCGCATCCGGAGCGGTGCGCAACCGTTCGCGGGTGCATCAAGGCAAGGAAATTCCGCAGCTGAAGGTGGGCGATACGGTGCGCCACACCAAGTTTGGAGAGGGCCGAGTTCTCGCTCTGGAAGGCACCGGCGATAAGACCGTGGCGAAGGTGCGTTTTGCCTCCGAAGAGAAGCGTTTGCTGCTGCGGTATGCGCCGTTGGAGAAAGTCTCGTAGACCCCGACCCGTAGGGCGCATCCGAACACGTGATGCCACCCACAAAAACCGGGTTGATGTGCACCCATAAGTGCACACTAACCTATATTTCCGATAAAGTAGAGATGAGAGGATTTCGAAAGCGTTTTCGCGCGCCCGCACGGGTGCCAAGGCGCATCGTATGAACCTCATGAGACCAGGCCGTCGCACCCCATGCGGCGGCATCACTTCGACGAAGAAGGACACCTGTGGACCTTTTCGAATACCAGGCGCGCGATCTCTTCGCAAAGCACGGTGTACCCGTGCTCAAGGGTATTGTTGCGACCACTCCCGAAGAAGCAAAGGCAGCAGCTGAGGAAATCGGCGGCCTGACCGTCATTAAGGCTCAGGTTAAGACCGGTGGCCGCGGTAAGGCTGGCGGCGTAAAGCTCGCTAAAAACCCTGACGAGGCATACGAGTATGCTCAGCAGATTCTTGGTATGGATATCAAGGGTCACACCGTTCACCGCGTGCTGGTCGCACAGGGTGCTGACATTGCTGAAGAATACTATTTCTCGATTCTGCTTGACCGTGCAAACCGCTCGTACCTTGCCATGTGCTCGGTAGAAGGCGGCATGGAAATTGAGCAGCTCGCCGCTGAACGACCCGAGGCTCTCGCTAAGGTTGAGGTAGACCCGCTGGTGGGTATCGATTCCGCTAAGGCACAGGAGATTGTTGAGACCGCCGGGTTCTCTGCTGAACTGCAGCCTAAGGTGGTTGAGGTTCTCGTGAAGCTGGGCGATGTCTTCAAGAAGGAAGACGCAACCCTTGTTGAGGTTAACCCCCTCGTGCAGACCCCCGAAGGCGATATTCTGGCTCTTGACGGCAAGGTCTCTCTCGACGATAACGCGGAATTCCGCCAGCCGGATCACGTGGCGCTTGTCGATAAATCCGCCGAAAACCCGCTGGAAGCTAAGGCTAAGCAGCACGATCTGAACTACGTGAAGCTCGACGGCGAAGTTGGCGTTGTCGGTAATGGTGCCGGTCTGGTGATGTCTACCCTGGATGTGGTGGCATACGCTGGCGAAAAGCACGGCAACGTGAAGCCCGCCAACTTCCTCGATATCGGTGGCGGCGCATCCGCTGAGGTTATGGCTGCGGGCCTTGAGATTATTCTGGGCGATGAACAGGTTAAGAGCGTTTTCGTGAACGTCTTCGGCGGTATCACCTCGTGCGATGCCGTGGCTGAGGGCATCGTGAAGGCGCTTGAGATTCTGGGCGATTCCGCAACTAAGCCGCTTGTGGTGCGGTTGGACGGCAACAACGTGGAGGAAGGCCGCCGCATCCTCTCTGAGGCAAATCACCCGCTCGTGGTGCAGGCAACCACCATGGATTCAGGCGCCGATAAGGCAGCAGAGCTCGCTAACAAGGCGTAATCGCCACCGAAGGATTTATAGGAAAAACTATGTCTATCTTTGTGAACAAAGACTCTAAGGTCATCGTTCAGGGCATCACCGGCGGCGAAGGCACCAAGCACACCGCTCGTATGCTCGCAGCCGGCACGAACATTGTGGGTGGCGTGAACGCCCGCAAGGCTGGCACCACTGTTACCCACAAGGCAAAGGACGGCTCCGATGTTGAGCTGAAGGTCTTCGGTACTGTTGCCGAGGCTATTGCCGAAACCGGTGCGGACGTTTCGATTGTTTTCGTGCCGCCCGCCTTCACCAAGGCCGCCGTGCTTGAGGCTATTGAGGCTAAGATCGGTCTGGTCGTCGTTATTACTGAGGGCGTGCCGGTGCAGGATACCGCCGAGTTCTGGGCTGCCGCGAAGGCTTCGGTGGACAAGAACGGCAAGCAGATTACTCGCATTATTGGACCGAACTGCCCCGGTATTATCACCCCTGAGGAGTGCCTGGTTGGCATTACCCCGGCGAATATCACCGGTAAGGGCAAGATCGGCCTTGTTTCCAAGTCGGGTACCCTCACCTACCAGATGATGTTCGAGCTCGCCGACATTGGGTTCACCACCGCTATCGGTATTGGCGGCGACCCGATCATCGGCACCACCCATATTGACGCTCTGGAGGCTTTCGAGGCTGACCCGGAGACCGAGGGTATCGTGATGATTGGTGAGATTGGTGGCGACGCGGAGGAGCGTGCCGCTGAGTACATCAAGGCGAACGTCACCAAGCCCGTGGTCGGTTACGTGGCTGGCTTTACCGCTCCCGAGGGCAAGACTATGGGCCACGCGGGTGCGATCGTCTCAGGTTCTTCGGGGACCGCACAGGCGAAGAAAGAGGCCCTGGAGGCTGCTGGCGTGAAGGTTGGCAAGACCCCCTCCGAGGCCGCTAATCTGATGCGCGAAATCTTCGCCAACAAATAGCATTCCGCCCGGTTCGGGCAGCTAAATAAGACCCTCGGCGGTGCGAGTATTTACGATCGCACTGCCGGGGGTCTCGTATATAATCAAAGTACTAATTCACTCCTGTCAACGGCTCTCCACTATAGGGAGAGCGTCAACGGCAGGAGTTTTTCTATTGGGCTTGCGAGGGAGTATAAAACAAAGAACCAGTCTCTCCATTATGGTTACTCTTTGCGCAACGCTATATAGCCGATAACCTGATATGCAAGTAGCTAAAGCTGAAAGACTGCTGGATGCGCCGGTTCCGGATGCCACGCTCATATGCGTGGCATTTCGTGTATTGCAAAGGGGCAAAGCCGCTGGCGTAGAGAAAGTATGGAACGGAATAGACCTACCCCAGCGTAGTGCCGAAGGCTAGGCCCAGCAGGTAGGTGATGCCCGCCGCGCCTAGCCCGATAAGGATTTGGCGCAGCCCGCGGCGCATCGGGGAAGACCCCGAGAGTAGGCCCACGATACCGCCGGTGAAGCCCAACGCCATGGCGACGAACAGGAGCGAAAGCGCCATCGCCCAGAGGCCGGAAAGCCCGAAAATATAGGGCAGAATCGGCACGAGCGCCCCGGATGCGAAGAAACTAAACGATGCCGCCGCCGCGCCAATATCCGTACCGAGTGCTACGTTTTCTTCCTCGCCCTCTTCATCAGCACGATGCGACAGTGACGGGTCGCAGTCGCAGTCGAGGTACCCAAAGCGTTCCAGTGCGCGGTGATGCGCCGCCTCCTCATCCATGCCGCGCGCCCGGTAGATGAGCTCAAGCTCGTTCGCATCAATATCAAGGTCGCCCGCCACGCGCAGGGTTACCTGGGTCGGCTGGGAGGCATCCAAAAGTTCGCGTTGGGAACGTACCGAAACGAACTCGCCCGCCGCCATAGAAAGCGCACCCGAGAGTAGTCCGGCAATCCCCGAAAGCAGCACCATAGAGCTGGATGCGCCCGAGGCTGTAATACCTATCGTCAGCGCCAGATTCGAGACCAGCCCGTCGTTCGCGCCGAACACCGCCGCGCGGAAGTTGCCCGAGAGTTTTTCGCGCCCGCTGGTGGCCAGGGCACGGATAATTTCTTCATGAATAGCCTCGTCAGCCGCCATTTCTTCGGTGGCGTCCGGATCTTCGGCGTAGGGGGAACGGGATTCGGCACGCTGAGCCATCGCCAGAATAAAAACCGATCCGAAATGCCGCGCAAGGAACTGCAAAATCGCCGAAGACAGTGAGGGGCGTGAGGGCTTGCCAGCATGTTCGCCGAGCATATCGCGCCAGTGCTGTTGATGGCGTTTCTCGGCCTCGGCAACCTGCATCAGAATCTCACGCTCTTCGCCTTCGGCGCGCTGGGCCAGGTAACGGTAGATGCGTGCCTCCGACTCTTCATCGGCGAGATAACGCCGCCACCGCCGGATTTGCGCGTCGCTCGGCTGGGTGACGGGGTGGTGCCGTGCCGGTATGTGCCCGGTCGTCGGGGAAGAATCTTCGGATGCGGTGCGGACCCCCTCGGCCTGGGCGGTGAGAAGATGCTCGCTCTGAGTTTTATGCGGTTCGGCCGATGTCATATATACCCCGGGTAGATTGGTGTGCAACTCACCAGCATAGGGGGTTCGTCCTCGAAAATCTAGGAAAAGGTGCCGGTGCTTTTATGTTCGCTGCATCGAAAAATATCTTTCCCAGTACCCTCATTGGTACGTTTCTTCACATGAAAAAGAATTCATAGGTAGCGTGAGAAACGGCTGTTAAGAAAACCTGAGGAAAATCAATACAGGGGATAGTTATGACAATAAAGGTGCCGCCTCCCGCGTAGGGGAGACGGCACCTTTCGTTCTAAAATCCTGCGTGCGGATTACTTGATTTCGCCTGCGCTATTCTCTAAGAATGCGCGAACGAACCACTGGAACTTCTCAAGCTCAGCGGTCTGACCGATCAGCAGATCCTCGGTAATGGGATCAACTTTACCGGCGAACTCGATAGCCTTGCGATGGTCTTCGATCACGCGGGTGTAGACGTCGTTGAGGGCATGCAGGTGCTCGGTCACGCGAGCGCGGCCTACGGGGTAATCCTCGTGGTTGCGTGCTGCGACCAGCGCACCAGCGAGACCATTGGGGGTTGCACCCAAGGTTGCCATACGTTCTGCGATGTCGTCCACGAAGTTGCGAACGGTATCGACCTGCGGGTCAATCATTTCGTGCACGGCGATGAAGTCGGGACCGGTTACGTTCCAGTGTGCGTGCTTCAGGGAAAGATGCAGTTCGTTGAGGTCGTGCAGGCGAGCCTGTAGAACCTCGGAAATTTCTTTGCCTTCGTCAAGAGTAAGTCCGGGTGCGGTGTATTGTGCGAATGTCATGTGAGACTCCTTCTTAGTGCGTAGATGCTGCTTCAAGGGGTAGACGGCGGGGGATTCTCACCCGCTATCTCCACGCAAAAGCGTTATCCTTAGTAAATCATTTTTACGCCCCGGAGTCAAGTTTATTTTTAGTAATTCATAATAAGGGTGGCTTTGGGTGTGGTTCTGACAACGCTAAAAAATAGCCCAGATAAGGCTTAGCACACCCCGCCACAACGCTGTGCAATCAGTGAACCATCATCGTGAATACAGTGAGGAATACGAAAATCGGGCGGCTATTCGCCTAAGGCGCGCACCGCATCCAACGTTAACTCGGTATGTAACATGCGGGTACTCCCCAGCTCGGCAGGAACCTCAAGCTCACCCGGCACTACAATTACCTTCATGCCCGCCGCCGTTGCGCTGCGCACCCCGGAGGGCGAATCCTCAACCGCCACACACCGACTAGGCTCAACCCCCAAACGCTGCGCCGCCAAAAGGTATGGTTGCGGATCAGGCTTTGGATGCGTCGTCTCATCGTTGCCAATAATGACCGAGAACGTTCCCTCTGGGGCGGCATCGGCTGTACGCTGAGCGATCGACGTGGTTGCGTTCGTAACAATCGCCGCCGGAATCTGGGCATCACGCACTTGGGTCAGGAAACGCTCAATACCGGGCAGAAACTCCACCTGCTGATGCGCCAGTGCCTCACGAACCTTGGCAACCAGGCGCTCATTAATCTGTTCATCCGGCAGATCAACCCCGCGTTCCCGTAGACGGTCAAGTGTAAATTTCATGGAAAGCCCCAGGCAATCCAGGGTGTCCTGCTCGGTCCAGGTGCCGCCGAACTCGGCCGCCAGAGCAACCTTTGCGGCAGCCCACACCGGCTCGGTATCTACAAGCGTGCCGTCATGGTCGAAAAGAATTGCGGCGGGAAAAGAAGCATTATTCGTCATAGGTTAAGCCTACCGGGCATTTCTAGGCTGCCCGTAGAGCAACGTCTTTAATCGTCACCAAAAAATCTGTACCTGCATTTAGTGGGTTTTTCGCAATATCGAGCAGAGCATCAGCAACATCTTCACGGGCAATCATTGGGATACCCGGAACTCGCGCAACACTCGCCACATCAAAGACCTTTACCCCGCCCTTACCAGGCTTATCTGTCAGCAGACCCGGATGCGCCCGCGAAATATACGGCTGATACTTAGCAACCATAGCGTCGGCCTTTGCGCGATCCGTAAAAATGCTGCGCATCATGGTCTTGCACCCTACACGCATGAAGAAAGATGCACTCTGTAGCGTATTGCCCACCCCATAGGCGCTCATAATAACGCAGTGCTTCACACCCGCACCCACCACCGCATCCATAATGAGCGGCAGGCGCTCCTGCATAAACGTGGTGGATAGAAACTCTCGCACCGTAGCTTTCTGCCCCAGGATGCTAACCATTACATCCTGTCCGGAAGAAATCGTGGCGAGCCGCTCAGTATCGCTCAGGGCACCAGGGACAATAATGAGGTTCTGGTGTTCACCCAAAAGCGCTGCCGCCTTATCGGGGTTACGCACATAGGCGGTGACCGTGTGCCCCTCCTCTAACGCTTTGCGGGTGAAAAGGCTTCCAGTGCGACCGCTTGCTCCTAAAACCAGTATTTTCATGTAAGCTCCCATTATTTATCGCTGTGGTCGATATGGGCACCCACAAGCGCCTGATGTGCCCAGTATAACAATAAAGTTTTTGGTTAAAGTTTAGGTTTATGTGGGATTTACCGCGGAAAGCCCGCTGATATGGTGAGTGTTGTACCAGTCCGGGGCACAAACCGTTTAAGATGGCACAGTGAACGAAAAATCTGAGCACGCCGGATCGCACCCGCACGTAAACTCATTAGCTGCACGCACACCTGCCCTCATACAGGTTGCAACCCTCTACGCTGCCTACCCCATGGCGTTTGTCTCTGCCGCTTGGATTACCGTAGGCCGTGCCCTCTTCGGTGCCGCCGGTGATCTTGTGCCTATTTTTGCTATCTCATTCGGTCCAGCACTCGCCGTAATTCTGTGTCTGGGCGCGCGGTGGATGTTTCGTGATGCGCATCGTCGCGTTACCAGTGGCGAGCATCTGCGGGTTGGTGCATCCTGGGGATTCGTATTGTCCGTATGGGCCTGCTGGGCGCTCGCTTTTCTCTTTGGGATGTTCATTCCCGACTACCGTGCCGGAGTACCGGTGTCGGGAATTGGTGCGCTCGCGGGTGCCGATTACGTGGGCTACGGTGCAGGATTTGGGAATACCTTCGGAATTTTGACCTTTGCCATGGCTATTACCGCTGCCGTGATCGCTTTCAATGCCAATAGGCGCTCGGTGCGTATGCAGCAGGGTGTTACTGACGAGGTTTTGGAGGAGCAGGCGCGACAGCAAAGCCCGTATGACTTCTTGGACTGAGATCTAGTCTGGCCCTCTCATCCCGCGCCCTAAAAAGGCTCTTTATGCGAATAAAGCGGTGAAAAATACGCTTTATTCGCATAAAGAGCCTTTTTTAGTGCTGAATTTTGGTTCCAAAAATCGGTGGTAACCCCTTGCATCCAAACCTTGAGTGTAGTAGACTCAAGTTAGCTGTAAAAAGAAGGCGCAGGATGCGCCCCGCACAAGACGCGAAAGGATAAGATTTATGGACGCAAAATTCACAACCAAGAGCCAAGAAGCGCTCTCCGCCGCTAATATGAACGCGCAGACAGCGGGTAACCCTAGCATCGAACCTGCGCACATCCTCAAAGCACTGATGGATCAGCGAGAAGGCGTTGCCGTAGCGGTTCTCAAGGCTGCAGGGCTAGACATTGATGCCATTTCGGAAGCCGCATCCGCAGAGATTAAGAAGCTGCCGAAGGCATCTGGTGCATCTGTGCAGAACGCAAACTTCAGCCGCAGCGCCCTCGCCGCTATTCAGAGTGCGCAGACCCACGCTCAGAAATTCGGTGACACCTATATCTCCACCGAAATGCTGCTGCTGGGCATCGCAAGCGGCGATAGCGATACCGCTCGCGCACTTGAAACCCTGGGCGCAACTGCCAAAGTCATTGAAGAGACCATTCCCCAAGTACGAGGAGACCGCACCGTGGATACCCCGGACCCCGAAGGCACCTTCCAGGCCCTTGAAAAGTACGGAACCGACCTGACCGCGCTCGCCCGTGAAGGTAAACTCGATCCCGTGATCGGTCGAGACTCCGAAATCCGCCGCGTGGTGCAGGTGCTTTCCCGGCGCACCAAGAACAACCCCGTGCTTATTGGTGAACCCGGCGTCGGCAAAACCGCCGTGGTCGAAGGGTTGGCTCAGCGCATGGTCTCTGGCGACGTTCCCGAATCCCTGCGTGGTAAAACCCTGATCAGCCTTGACCTTGGATCCATGGTTGCGGGCGCTAAATACCGCGGAGAATTCGAGGAACGCCTCAAGGCCGTGCTCGAAGAAATCAAGAAATCCGAAGGCCAGATCGTCACCTTTATCGACGAGATGCACACCGTGGTTGGTGCGGGCGCATCCGAAGGTTCTATGGATGCAGGCAATATGCTCAAGCCCATGCTGGCGCGCGGCGAGCTGCGCATGATTGGCGCTACTACGCTCGACGAGTTCCGCGAGAATATTGAGAAAGATCCCGCTCTGGAACGTCGTTTCCAGCAGGTGTACGTGGGTGAGCCTAGTGTTGATGACACTATCGGTATTCTGCGTGGGCTCAAGGAACGCTACGAGGCGCATCATAAGGTGCAAATCTCGGATGCCGCCCTGGTTGCCGCCGCAGCACTTTCAAATAGGTACATTCCCTCACGTCAGCTGCCCGATAAGGCGATCGACCTGGTTGATGAGGCCGCATCGCGCCTGCGCATGGAGATCGACTCGGCCCCCGAGGAAATCGACCAGCTGCGCCGCGCCGTAGACCGTCTGACTATGGAAGAACTGGCCCTCAAGAACGAGACCGACCCGGCGTCGAAGGAACGCTTGGCGGCGCTGCGTAAAGACATGGCTGACAAGAAAGAACAGCTGGATGCGCTCAACGCCCGCTGGGAAGCCGAAAAGGCCGGTCTGAACCGCGTGGGCGATTTGAAGAGTGAAATCGATGAGCTGCGTTCGCGTGCCGAGGTGGCACAGCGCGAGGGTAACCTGGCGGATGCATCCCGCCTGCTCTACGGCGAAATTCCCGCCAAGGAGAAGGAACTGGAAGAAGCTCAGCGCGCCGAAACTGAGGCTCATGGCGAGGCTATGGTCTCTGAAGAGGTCACGGCTGACGACATTGCCGAGGTTATCTCTTCCTGGACGGGTATTCCCGCCGGGCGCATGCTTCAGGGCGAATCCGAGAAGCTGCTGGAGATGGAGAAACGCATCGGTGAACGCCTGATCGGTCAGGAAGCCGCCGTGGTTGCTGTGGCGGATGCGGTTCGCCGCGCCCGCGCCGGAATTTCCGACCCGAACCGCCCGATTGGTTCCTTCCTGTTCCTGGGACCGACCGGTGTGGGTAAGACCGAGCTTGCGAAGGCCCTGGCGGAGTTCCAGTTTGACGACGAACACGCCCTTGTGCGCATCGACATGAGTGAGTACGGCGAGAAGCACAGTGTTTCCCGCTTGGTGGGTGCGCCTCCCGGATATGTGGGGCATGAAGAGGGCGGTCAGCTGACCGAGGCTGTGCGCCGTCGCCCCTACTCCGTGGTGCTGCTGGACGAGGTTGAGAAGGCTCACCCCGAGGTCTTCGATATTCTGCTGCAGGTGCTTGATGACGGTCGTCTGACCGATGGTCAGGGTCGCACCGTGGACTTCCGCAACGTGATTCTGATTCTGACCTCGAACCTGGGTTCGCAGTATCTGGTTGATCAGGAGATGCCGTTTGAGGAGCGCACCGAGAAGGCGATGCAGGTGGTTCACCAGGCGTTCCGTCCCGAATTCCTGAACCGTCTGGACGACATCATCATGTTCGAGCCGCTCTCTTCCGAGCATCTGGGACAGATTGTGAACCTGCAGATTCAGGGCATGGGCAAGCGTCTGACCGACCGCCGCCTGACCCTGGATGTTACCCCCGCCGCCCTGGAATGGCTGGGCTTGGCAGGGTACGATCCGGCCTTCGGCGCCCGCCCGCTGCGCCGCCTGGTACAGCGTGAGATCGGCGACCGTCTGGCGAAGGGCATCCTCTCGGGCGCTATCCACGATGGCGACACCGTAGAGGTGGATGTGAACCCGGACGTTGCAATGGACGGTCTGTCGGTGACCTCCAAGCGTGACGACTAAATCATCACGGTGTGAAACAGGAATGCTAAGTTGCAGCGGGAGCGTAAATTACGCTCCCGCTGCAACTTTCTTCATGGAATAGTCTCTCCAAAGCTAGAACGCTATTTTATTTCCTCGTACGCTCGGAATAACGTCCTGGTATGTTATGAATAAAATGACAGCGAACGAACCATTATCAAAGCCATAAGGAGGCGGACCAGTGATTGACCATTTCGGCATCAACGTCAAAGATATTGAAGCAAACAAAGTATTTTATGAGGCAGTGCTGGCGCCGCTGGGCTACGCCAAGACAATAGACGAAGAGCCATATGGCATGGGCTTTAGCAACCCAGACCGCACGCAGCACACGGGAATGTTTTGGCTTGGGCAAGGTGAGCCGTCATCACCGCTGCATTTCGCTTTTACCGCGCCATCGCGGGCAGCGGTAGATGCATTCTACGAAGCGGGCTTGGCAGCGGGAGGGCAGGACCATATTGCCCCAAGTGTGCATGCTGACTATCATCCGAACTACTATGCTGCCTTTCTTATTGACCCTAGCGGGCATAAGATCGAGGCAGTGTGCCATAAAGCGCCATAGAGGCATACAGTAGGGTATATTACTGGCTCCTAATTCCTCTCCGATTGATGCGCCGCTGCTGAACGAGAACGCACTATTACCTTTGCACATAACCGCTCCCCGGAAAAGCAAGGCCGGCGAGGTAGCCGTTATTGCCGACTCAAGCGCGCGGAATCAGCTCTTACTTCTTGCGATTCTGATAGAAATCCTTCTCGAATTTGCGTGCCCAGTCCGCAATGAGTCGGTAGGTATCGGAACACAGCTCTAGGGTTGCCTTCGCCTCTATCTGGTCTTCGATGGATGCGGCAGCCTGTTCCAGCCGATCTGCCCACTCGCTGTAGGTATCGGCGATAGACTGCAACAGCTCGTGCCCCATCTTCTCATCCACCATGCGGATATTCGCGATGACGGAGACGAAGTTGAAGTCTACGCGCGCAGGGCTGGAGGCAATATCGTAGAGAAGCTCATGAAGACGTTCCTTACCTTCGAGAGTAATGGAGTAGACCGTGCGCTCAGGCATAGCACTGTCTTTGACGGTGGTGCTCTCCACATATCCCTGCTTGTAGAGCTGCACCAGGTTGCGGTATACGGAGGGTGAGCTGATGCGCGCCCAACTGCGTACTCCGCGCTGATCCATCATTTTGTTCATTTCGTAGGCGCTCATCGGGTGCTCATGCAGAGCACCCAGGATCATAGCGTCGATAGTTGGGGTTGCCATGATGCTTCCTTTCACTATTGCCGTTGCTAATAATACTATCAGTAATACTAGTCTTGCATATAGGATTTTGTGATCAAGAGAACCCAGGCAGGGGAGTAGGTTGCCCGTCCCTAACTGGGGAGAGAAACATCCCCGACATACACTAGACACATGGAAAAATGGACCGATACGCAGAACTTCGCAGACGCGGGCGAGAAAAGCACACTCATCGCCTCCGCGCATCGCGCCGCCATTCGCTCCATTGAACGAGTCGTCACCGAAACCGTCACCCCGCACGACCCTCTATACGCTGCCGAGGGCATCGAAAAAATGCTCCGCATCGGCGGCGTTCTGGCGCTTACCGGCGCCGGGGTCAGTACCGAATCCGGTATTCCCGACTACCGCGGACCCTCCGGATCGCTCTTAGACCACCGGCCCATGACCTACCAAGAATTCCGTTACGACGACGCCGCCCGACAACGCTACTGGGCTCGATCTTACGTAGGGTGGAGGCGCATGCGCCGCGCATCCCCGAACCGGGCTCACTATGCGCTCGCCGAACTTGAGCATGCGGGTGCGGTGAACGGCCTGATTACCCAAAATGTTGATGGTCTGCACGTGAGTGCCGGAAGCAAGAACGTGCTGGCGCTGCACGGCGATTTATCCTCAATTCTGTGCCTGGACTGCGGAACGCGCGAGTCGCGTGAGAGCCTGGATATCCGCCTGGACGCGGCAAATCCGGGGTATCTGGAACGCCTTGAAAGTACCGAATTGCAGGTTAATCCTGACGGCGATGTTGAGCTCGATAACGACTATATTCGCAGCTTCCAGATGGTGGGGTGTACGGTCTGCGGCTCGATGAAACTCAAACCGGATGTTGTCTATTTTGGTGAATCCGTGCCCGCCGACCGGAAGGCTCGCCAGCAGCAGATGCTCGCGGATTCTTCGGGTGTGCTGGTGGTGGGTTCCTCGGTCGCGGTTATGAGCAGCTACAAGATTGTGCTTGATGCCCTGCGCGCGGATAAACCCGTGGCGGTTATGAATGGTGGCCCCGGGCGTGCGGATGCGCGCGTCACCTATTTGTGGCGCACGGGCGTGGGGGAGGCGCTGGAAGAAATGCTGGATCGCCTCGATATCTAATCTGCTAATCCGCAGGCTGCTCAAAAGAAAAAAGCGTTGGAAATCCTGATTTTCACTATCAAGAGTCTTTTTTTAGAAAGAGCTTAAGGTGCCTGAAATAACATTAAAGTTAAAACCTCAAGGTGATATTTAAAGTTTGTGAGAATAGTACATCTATCAAAAATACCTGTGTTAATAATTTCTCTTTAAAAAATCCGCTCAAACCGCGTCATAGAGGCGAATGCAGGGTTTTGAGAGAGTAGTATATAAAGCATGAGAACTAAAAAAATTGCTACTTTCGGTGCCGTTGCAGCTCTGAGCTGCGGATTGGTAGGCGGTTTTACTACCATTCCGGCAGCATTTGCCACTAATTCCCTTCCCGGTAATTCTGTATCTACTTCTGTTCCGGGAAATTCGGAACACTCCCACAGCGATGAAGCTAAGATTTCTTTCCCCAATGAATGGAAAGAAGGTCAGGAATTGACCTTCCAAGGTTCCGGCTATACAACCGAAGACGGTTCTGCTGGTTCCACTCTGGTACTTAAGGACCATGAAGGTTCCATCGTGGGTACCTATGATGCAGATGCGCAGGGCTATGTCTCCGGCAACATCAAGTGGAATGCTGCCTATGCAGAACGTGACTATGTTGAAATTACCGTTCTGACTGGCAAAAAGGCTGGCGATGTGCGGCGCAGCGAGACTGTAAAGGTCAAGGTCGTTGCTTCTGAGAAGAGTGGTTCTCTTCCCGGTGAAGGTGGCCAGGGCGGCATGGGTGCCGTAGGTGGCGGCAGCACTCCCACAACTACGCCGACTGTGACTCCAACACCGACTCCTGAAGCAACCACTCCTGCTTCAACTCCGAGCGCATCCAGCACAGCGGAGGCTGCAAGCACCCCATCTGCTGCCGCAACCGAGACCGCTCAGGTGACCAACGGTTCTGAAACCCACCAGTTTGCAACCTGCGAAGAGGCTACAGAAGCAGGTTTCAAGGACATTAAGCGCGGCGACGCTGCATACTCTGAGAAGCTCGACAGCGATCATGACGGCGTAGCTTGCGAAAGCAACGGCGGCAATGGCGAGCAAGGTAGCGCATCCAACGGTAACGGCGGTGCAGGTTACGTCTCGGATAACAACAATAACGGCTCTAATAACGCTTCTTCGAACAGCAACGGCAAGCTGGCTAACACCGGGGCAAACGGTGCTCTGACCGTAGCAGGTCTGGGTATGGTTGCTCTGGGCGTGGGCGGTGCAACCGTAGCCGCTCTGCGTAAGCGCAAGCGTGCCTAAAGATTAGATGATCAAGTCCTCGGGGCGGCTCTAGAAGCTGCCGGAGGCTACATAGAATCCCTCGTTCCTCATGATTGAGGAGCGGGGGATTTTGCTGTTTAAACCTCAAAATCTAGGAAGAGAGTTTCCGCAAAAAGCTGTCGATAGCAGCCCTCCGCAACGAGACCCCGCACGGCAGTAATAACGCTTGAAAGGCGTACCAATCAGGATTTGCATAGGAGACGTGATCTAAGTCAGAATGTGCCTTTTGCGCATCCTTAGGACCTCTAGATAGGCGCTACACGATCCGTATATGCAAATTCTGAATTTTTATGAGCATGCCACCACATTTTTGTAGTACTGAGTCTCGTTCTTTATCCTTTATTCCCTGCAATCGCGGGGAACTTTTAGATATGCACGAAATACATAACTACAAGTTAAGACAGACACAGGAAGAACACAGGAACGGGCGCGAACCTAGAAATACAAGAACATAACGGCACACAAAACGGAACGGAGAGTCCAATGGATATCTTGATGATGGGACTGGCAGACCTAGTAGCAATTGGCACGCTCTGCACCCTGTACATGATTCGTCATAAGACCCGTGAACTCATGATTTCATACGCGGTTATCAACGCCGGTGTTTTCACCGTGACGGTCGCCCTGGCACATGCCGGAAGCACTGCGGGCGCTATGGGTCTAGGACTCTTCGGCGTTCTTTCCATTATCCGCCTGCGGTCTACCTCCCTAAGCCAGCGTGAGGTCGGGTACTACTTCGTATCTCTCGCCCTAGGTTTGATCTCAGGTGTGCGGCTTGACCCGCCATATATCGCCTTCATCCTCATGGTGGTACTGGTCGGAATCATCGCACTACTGGATTCACCGATCTTTGAAGCGAAAAACCAGCCGCGCACCCAAACAGTCACGGTGGATCGCGCTATCAGCGACGAAGGCACCCTAAAAGCCTATCTGGAATCGCGCCTCGGGTACGAGGTCGTCTCCGCTAAGATCCTGGAGCTTGACCTGCTCAACGACACCACACAGGTGACCATCACCTACAAAGAGCTTCCCCAACTCCAAGAACACCTTAACGCGAACTACGAATACTACGCTTCCTAGGCTTCATCTCGCAGATATTGCTTAAAACTACACCTAAAACTCATACGTTGAAAGGACCTACCATGAGTCCCCAAGCACCTCAGCCGTACACGCCGTTTCAGGGTGGCGCCGCACAGACTTTGGAATCTACGCACACCCCTGCGGTAGATAATACTCCGTCTTCTCACCGAAGCGGGCACCGAGAGGAAAGTACCATGTCTATCGTGCCAACCTATTGGCAGAGCATCAGCCTCGATGAACTCAACGAAAAGGCCGCTATGCAGACCCGTGTGGACCGCAAATACATTGTGGACGCAGATTATGCGGCATCTATCTTAGCTGAACTTCCCGCCGACGAGGCAGCCGTCCTAGAAATCGACGGTCAGCGTGAATTCGCCTATGACTCTGTATACTTCGACACCCCTGACCTGGTGAGCTATAAGGCTTCCGCCATCGGCAGCCGTAACCGGTTCAAGGTACGTACTCGCAGCTATCTGGATTCTGACCTGAGCTTCTTGGAAGTCAAGACTGAAGGGGCTCGTGAATTCACGGTCAAGGAACGTATTCCGTACTCTATCGAAAACCGTGACATGCTCACCGCAGAAGGCAAGGAATATGTAGCTACCGCGCTTGAGCAGCTGACGGATGCGTCTGTAGATGACCTGGAGCCGGTTATCCGCACCGGGTACCGTCGTACGACTGTATATCTGCCCCAGTCCGAGCAGAATCCGGTGGATTCTCGCCTCACGATTGATACTTCGCTCACCTGGACTCCGCTTTCAGAAAGTGTGCTCATGTACGCTGCAGACGGTGGTGAAGGGCCCACCAAGTATCAGGTCGGTACCGAATATACTGCACCCGGTACGGTGATTATCGAAACGAAATCCGGCAGTGCACCTTCGGTCGCTGATAAGTATCTGTGGCGTGCGGGTATCCGACCCGTCAAAATCTCTAAGTTCGCTACGGGTATGGCTGCACTGAATCCTCAGCTGCCGGCGAACAAGTGGAAGCGCACGATTCAACGTTGGATGCAGCTTGAACCTGCCGCTTAGATCTAGACCCTGAGCGGGTAACGTCTTAGAACGCGGTACAAGAATAGGGTGGGGTTTTCCAGAGGCTCACCGTGTTAGGGCATTCTGGAAACCCCACCCTCTCGCGTAGGATGGTTGAGGCAATCTTTACCGAGACACTTAATCCCTACAGACAAGGAACCCCGTTCGAGATGTTCAAAAACCGGTTTACATCTGTTCTTACATGCGCCTTTGCGGCATCGCTGGCATTTGCCGGATGCGCGGTTAGCGGGAACCCTAATAACTCCAAAGCCACTGTGACCGCACAGGAACAGGGGAAGGAGCTTAAATCCGGCGCATACACCTCGAACACCAAAAATGGTGAAAAGATTGACGCGCAAACTCACTTTACGCAAGAAGACGTGACCTGGAACCAGGATGCTGTTCTTCCGCTGAATCTGGCAAATCCCACCGCAACCGATGGGGTTAGCGAACAAAACGGCACGATTACGATTACGAAGGGGGGAACCTACCGTATGTCTGGCGACTATACGGGGCAAGTGAAGGTTCAAGCCCCTAAGACAGATAAAGTTCAGCTCATTCTTGATGGCGTTAACATCACGAATGAGACCGGATCTGCTATTAACGTTGCCTCTGCCGACGAAGCCGTCATCTACACGTCTCGGGGCAGCACCAATAACCTCAGCGATGGTCCCGAGTATGCAGTCCAGGGCAAAAAAGAGGCAGATTCTACGATCTATTCAACCGCTAACCTAACCCTTGCGGGCGATGGAACGCTGAACGTCGCCGGTAAATTTGACGAGACGGTGCACACCACCAAAGGACTGGTTGTTGCCGGCGGTGCCCTCAACGTTAAGTCTTCGAAGACCGGGCTTAAAGGCAAGGACTACGTGGATATTCAGGGCGGGACCCTGCGTATTGAAGCAGCAAAAGACGCGATTAAAGCCACCAACACCGAAAAACAAGGCCTTGGATGGGCGCGCGTGGCTGGCGGTGACACTGTTCTTCGTGCTGGTGACGACGGCATCAAGGCGCTGCGCACCCTGGAGATTCTGGACGGGAAGCTCACCATCGAAGGGTCTGAAGAAGGGCTTGAAGGGCAATACATCAATATTCATGGCGGCAATACGCTCATCAACAGCAATAACGACGGCGTGAATGCCTCGCTCAAGGACCAGCTGCCTAACGATCAAGAGTATGAGGATCAGAAGGAAGACAGCGATCAGCCGGATGCCAGCCCCGTACCCTTGGGTGGTGCCCGCGATACCACAGAGGTTATTGATACCGTGATCAACATGACCGGTGGAAATGTAACCCTCAACGTGGGTGCTGACGGCATGGACTCTAACGGACACGAGTTCTACACAGGAGGCGAGCTGCTAATCAACGGTCCTCAAGACGATGCCAATGACCCTATTGATCCAAATGGTGACATTACTGTAAGTAACGACGCCAGGATCTCATTTGGCGGCGGTGGTGTAGAGCTTTTCAAGCGCCCGATCGACGACTCCACAAATGGGTATCTGCGAATTGCAGATAACGAGACTTTCCCACAAGGGCAGTCTGTTCAGGCAGTAGATTCTGCCGGACAAGTCGTTGCAAACTACCGGGTGATTACTCCGGGTGTTAAACAAGTATTTTTCTCGAATCCCTCTATCGTGAAGGGTCAAGAATACACTCTTTACCTAGCACCCACGCTGGTGGATCCGAAGACCACCACCCTTGCACCTGGTGCCGTTGAACGTGGAACTTTCACGGCATCAACCCCTGATCTATAAAACATAACGAGAGGAGAGAATCCTATTCCAACCTTTAGCCTGCGCAGGATACAACCATCACATAAAACTCCGGCGCGGGTGGCGGTGCACGCCACAAATATGCATCAGAAAATCCAACTTCTATCACACAACACATACATCAGGAGCCTGCAGGAACCCGTGAATTTGATGCGGCAGGTACCCGTTACCCCGTAGAATTCGGATGTAAACCCTGAAAATACTCACAAACTGCTCAAACAGTGTAGATAGAAAGTGATTCTTTCCCCATGAATAAAAAAATACTGACTTCGGCAACCTCGGTAACTTTGCTCGCAGCGCTTGCGCTCACCGGATGTTCAACTACGAGCAACGCCCTCGCCTCCGGCACGACGGCGGCGGATAGCTCAGTCGGTACGACTGCGACAACATCCTCGGCAACCGCCACCAACACTGCCGCCAGCAGCTCGTCATTCTCGACCAATGTAAAGAGCGGCGAAAAACTCGACGTCGACACTCACTATTCGGAACAGGATCTCAGCTGGGACGCTTCCTCCGAAACCGCGATTGACCTGTCAAACCCCACCGCAACGGACGGCGTTACGGTTGAAGACGGCACCTTGACCATCACGAAGGCTGGCACGTACAAACTCTCCGGCGAATACCAGGGGCAGATCAAGGTTGAAACCGCTGACAGCGACGCGGTTCGGCTCGTTCTCGATAACGCAAACATCACGAATTCCAGCGGTGCCGCGCTGAACGTGGTAAACGCTGACGAGGTTATTCTTTACAGCGCATCCGGCACCACCAATACGATAAGCGACGGCGCAGACTACACCGCAACGGGGGAAGATGATCCGGATGCCGTGGTCTACTCCAAGGCCGACATGACGATCGCGGGTGAAGGCACCCTGAAGGTGAACGGCAACCACGAAGACGGCATTCACACGAGTGATGGCCTTGTGATTGCCAGCGGCACTCTTGAGGTCAATGCGGCGAACACCGGCATCAAGGGCAAGGATTATGTGGATATCCTAGGCGGCACTATTAACGTGACCGCGCAGCAGGACGGTATCAAATCCACTAACGACACCGACGAGGGGAAGGGCTGGACCCGCCTGAGCAACGGTACCGTGACCGTGAATGCGGGCGATGACGGTTTCAAAGCCTCTCGGGTCGTCGAAATTTCCGGGGGCTCCCTGACGGTTGAACAGTCCGATGAAGGCATTGAAGCACAGTACATTAATGTCTCTGGCGGCGATGTAAACGTCACGAGTGCGGATGACGGCATGAATGCCTCGCTGAAGACAAGCGATTCTGAGAGTACGGATTCATCCGCGAACACCTCTGATACTGCCAATCAGCAGCAGAACAACCAGCAGCAGGGCAGCCTGCCGGGTGGGCAGCAAAGCGGAACCTCCAATCAACAACAGCAGGGGATGGGTCAGCCTCCGGCAATGCCCGGCGGTAACGCCCAGGACGGCACGTCTCAGAAAGGAGCTTCAGGCACTGCTCAGCAGCAGAACAACACCCAGAACCAAGGCAACCAGAACATGGGACAGCCTCCGGCAATGCCCGGCGGTAACGCCCAGGACGGCACGTCTCAGAACGGAACTACAGGTACCGGCCAGCAGGGGATGGGCCAGCCCCCGCAGGGTGGTATGCCCGATGGTGGCGGCGGAACCTTTGAGGTTATCGATGCTGCAATCAACGTGAGCGGCGGTCACGTTACCGTCAATGCTGAGGGCGATGGCATTGATTCGAACGGTGTCACAACTCTTTCTGGAGGAACGCTGATAGTGAACGGTCCCAGCCAAGGCGGTAACGCTGCGCTGGATACCAACGGCGACTTGCTCCTCAACGGTGCCACGGTTCTCAGCGGCAGCACGGCAGATATGTTCGAGGCTCCCTCCACCAACTCGACGGGCGGCTACCTGAAACTGACCAATAGTTCCGGATTTGAGCAAGGATCCACGGTTCAAGTAGCGGATTCATCTGGTAAGGTGGTGGCTAACTATAAAGTCACCAAGTCGAATGTGCAGTTGGTTCTCGTCTCTAGCTCATCGATCGTCAAGGGTCAGAGTTACACGGTGTACACTACAACATCGGCTGTGGACTCCAACGCAACGTCGTTGGCATCCGGTGCGACCGAGCTAGGTAGCTTTACAGCCAGCTAGTGCGGGTTGTTCCCAGGGACTTGGGGATAAAATCTTTGAGTCTCGGGCTTGTAGAGATGGGTTGCTACGCGCGGCTCTTATAGAAGGCTCCTACAAAGGTTTGGGCTCCACATCAGCGTATAATGCGCGAGGTGGAGCCCAAACCTTATGCATAATTCGCCGGAGTTCAGGCGAAGAAACTGAAGATTCGATAGATTTTCTGAGCATGAATCTGTCAATCAACAAGACATTGAGGGGTAAAACAAGGTACCCTAGAACATAGGAAAGACTAGAGAGCGATCCGTGGGTTATGCGCGCCTTGGGTGTGGTGGCTGCGGACATGAGGAAAGAGGGGGTCACGCCATGGGGCGCGGCCGTCAGAAGGCTAAGGCAACACGGCAGGCTCGGGAGATGAAGTACTTCAGCCCCGAGACCGACTACAGTGCACTTGAGCGCGAGCTCAACGCTAAGAACACTAAATCCTCCGAATCATCTTCTCGTCGCTATGATGATGAGGATGATTACTCGGCATACGCGGAGAAATATGCCAAATATGATGATGAGGTGTAGCGGCAGAGCCTAGCGTTACGCTCATACGCGAACCGGCTTAAGCACCCTGCAGGGTGACTTGGGCCGGTTTTTTGTATACTCTGCGGGCGTGCTTGAGCGGTCTACGGGTTTTCATGTTGGCTTGTTTGCGCATCTGCTGATGCTGGCGTGGCATCCTGCGGTGTGGATACGATAGTGTCACCTACGAAAATGTACAATACCCGAATAAGACCTGTGCCCACCCGGATATTCCTGCCAATGAAATCGCGGCCGCGGGAATTGTCCTCGGTTACCGCAGTGATGACAAGGTGAATTCGCATCGCAGCCCCCGCTCCGGCGGTCGTGGGGATTTTAACGATCACATAAGGAGAGAATGATGGGAACTAAAGATGACATTGTGCGCATAGCCACCGACTATATCCAAAGGAACGGCGTCAGCGGTTTCAGTTACGCAGATATAGCGCGCAAAATGAACATCAAAAAACCCAGCATTCACTACTATTTCCCTGTGAAATCCGATCTCGTGCGTGCAGCCTTCGAAAAGTACAGCACAGACTTTTTTGAGACGCTACGCCAAGGCGTAGATGCGGCACACAGCCTCCGCGAAGAACTCGAAGTCTATATGAGGCCCTACCGTGCGAACCTGGAACAGGGCTATAAACTCTGTCTCTGCTCAATGCTGGCGCTGGAATCCCTAAAGCAGAGCGCACCCGATCACGATGCTGAAGAGAGCAAGAAGACGGCGAAACGGGGAACGCATATCAATGCCACGTTCGTGCCCCTGCGCGCCCAGGCTGAAAACCGTGAGCCTGCCGAGATTAACACCGCAGATTTTCAGACTAAGAATATTCGCTGGCTCGCCGAGCGTTTTGAGCACGCCGGGTACGACCCCGAGCACGCGCAGGCAGAGGCGGAATCCTTATTCTGCACGGTGCAGGGCGCGCAGCTGATAGCACGCTCCGCACAGAGCCTTGACCTCTTCGACTCCGTCACCAAGCGGCACCTCGATAACCTCACCGGTGCGTAAGCGCGTATCACGCAGAGGCGGCAGGTCCATTTTGAGGGTTATTGTGCATTTTGCGGTTATTTAAGTCGCCCGATGCACGATAACCCGCGAAATAGAAATCGGACTAAGACAGTCTTGTGTCTAATGCATCAAGCTGTGTGGAGTATATGCACATGGTGAGACAACCCACGGAAATGAATACTCATACATAGCTAAAACATAGCTTCTTCATGTTTTAAAACGAGAAATGCCACGCATTCTAGAATCATGAAGAACGAAAATACTACCGCAACACTGTCGGTCGAACAGGTCGAAGAGACTTCTGAAACATCCCAGAAACCTAAGAAAAAGAAAGTAACTAGGCGCGTTCTCTTGGGAGGCGGCCTCGGCACCCTTGCCGTCGCGGGTGTTGGTGCTGGCTGGGCATATAATCGTTATCTTGCCGAGCATACGCAGATTGACGATACCGTAGCCTATGAAAAATCACAACAGGCAAAGAATAATAATTCATCATCGGACGGTGCCTCAAGTCCCAGCGAACTCACCAACGTTAAGGTTACCTCTGATGGTCTGAGCGCCAGCGAAGGCTCTATTACCATTACCAAATCCACCGAAGGAAGCGGCAACAACGCGGTCGTTTCCTTTGCCGCCGAGATCAAACTCAACGCCATGACCCTGCTGCGCGGAGCCTTCGCCAACAACAAATTCGGGCAAAACATTATCGACACGCCCTCCAATATCGCCGCGCAACATAACGGTATCTGGGCGATTAACGGCGACTACTACGGGTTCCGTGACACCGGCATCGTCATTCGCAACGGTGTGGCATACCGCGATTCCGGCGCCCGTGAAGGGCTCGCGTTCTATCAAGACGGCTCCGTCAAACTCTACAACGAAACCGGCACGAACGCGCAGCAGCTCCTCAACGAAGGCGTCTGGAATACGCTTTCCTTCGGGCCGGCACTCGTGCGGGACTCAGAGGTTATCAGCGGCATCGACCAGGTTGAGGTCGATACCAACTTCGGCAACCACTCCATTCAAGGCAACCAGCCGCGTACCGGCGTGGGTGTGCTCGGTCAGAACCACCTCGTATTTATCGTGGTCGATGGGCGTTCCGACGGGTATTCGCGCGGAGTCACCATGCCCGAATTCGCCTATATGTTCAAGGAACTCGGATGCGTAAGCGCCTATAACCTAGACGGCGGCGGATCCTCGGTGATGGTCTTCAACAACCAGCTAGTCAATAAGCCAATGGGCGGCACCAAAGAACGCGGAACCAGCGATATTCTGTACATCGCCGGGAGCGCATCATGATAATCCTGATACCCGCCTATAAACCGGATGAATCTCTCGTGCGGTTAGCGCAGCAGATTACAGAATTGGATGCGCACGCCGAAATCCTGGTGGTCGATGACGGCTCGGGAAGCACCTACGTGCCGATCTTTACCGAGCTGGCGATTCGGGGCGTCACGATTATTGCCCACCCTGCAAACCGCGGAAAAGGCGCGGCCCTGCGCACCGGGCTGGCGTGGGCACGGACGCATCGGCCCGATCACATTGTGGTGACGGCGGATGCTGACGGTCAGCATTTACCCCGCGATATTCTGCGAGTGGGCGCTAAAACCGAACGAATGGCGAGCATCGGTACGCGTGCCCTCGTGCTGGGGATACGCACCCTGCCGGATACTCGCGCCGAGTTCACCGAACCCACCGTTCCTCTGCGTTCCCGGTTGGGTAATGCATTTACTGTCGGGTTCTTCACGCTGGCGACGGGCACTCGCATTGCCGACACCCAGACGGGGCTTCGCGGGTTTACCACACAGATGATTGATTGGGCTCTCAGCCTGCGCGGCGATAAATATGAATACGAGTTTTCAATGCTGCTTCGTTCTAGCCGGGCCGGGGTGGAGCTTATCGAGCTGCCCATCGTGAAAGTATATGAGCCGGGGAACCCGAGTAGTCATTTTCGCCCGATCCGCGATTCCGCACGAATCTACGCGCCGCTGTTGGGATTCTTAGTATCTTCCTGCACCGGGTTTATCGTGGATGCGCTCGCCCTCTTTGCCCTCGTAGGCGCGAGTTTTGCCCTGCTCCCGGCGATTGTGCTGGCGCGCATTATCTCGGCGCTGACGAATTTTAGTATTAACCGTATGCTCATGAACGACGGTGCCGATCGCCCCTCGCGGGCGGTGTCCCTGGGACGCTATGCGATTTTAGCGGTGGGGATTTTGCTTGCAAATGCTGCGCTGATGGAGGTTCTCACCGCTCTCGGGGTCATGCTCATCGTGGCGAAGATCCTGACCGAGCTGACCTTGATTCCCCTCAGCTTTGCGGTACAACGTCGGTGGGTTTTCCTGCCGGCACCGCCTCCGCAGACTACGGAGCAAAACGAGCGCTCACGCGAGCTTGCCACGCATTCTTCGTAACATGATGCGAATTTATGGGTACGGCGAATCGGGTAAAATCCTTGAGCTGTGAAAATACACATATGCCCGTTGGGAAATATTTCCCAACGGGCATATAGCCTAGTCAAAGATTATATTCCAAGGGCTTTTAGTAGCGGTAGCCTACGTTATAGTAGCCGTAGCCGCGGTAACTGTTACCCCAGCCATAGGGGTACGATGCCCACCACGGATGCCCTGAACGGTGCATCCACGAGGTGTTGTGCCAGCTTCCACGGTGTCCGCGGTGGTATCCCCAACCGCCCCAAGAACCGTATCCGTAATCCCAGCGGTTCCATGCACCGTATCCCGACCAGGGATCGTACCAGGGGCTGGGGGAGTAGTAGCCTTGACCCGGGTAGTCGTACCAGTACCACCATGAAGGAGGCGCTGGCTTATAAGACTCCGAAGGCGCGGGCGTGGGCTTCTTGGTTTTTACGGGAGCCGGGCTCGGCTTAGGAGTCTCAACCGGTGCGGGCTTGGTAGGCTTCGGTGAAGGTTTGGGCTTGATCGGCAGAACCGGCAGCTGTTCCTCATATGGAGGCAGCGTGGGCAGCGGCTTCGACGGCGGGGGCGCAATCGGGCGTACAGGCTTGCTCGGCGCAGGCGTTGGGGTAGGTGTGGGCGCAGGCTCAGGCTTTGAGGTTTCAGCCGGTGCCGGAGTAGAGCTGTCGGACGGCGCGGGTGTAGGCTGAGCGGGTTCGGACGGTGCAGGCTGAGTCGGTGCAGGGCTCGGCCGTTTCTCCGATTCTACGAGCTCATCGACCTTATCCATCGCCTTAGCCGCATCTATAATGCCGGCGCCGCAATAGTCACGATCGCAGGTGATCGGGTTAGCGGTGGATTTCAGAATATCCAGAGCCTTCTCGTAGTTCAGGTTCGGGTATTTTGACCGCATGATGGCAATCGTGCCCGCAACGTGAGGAGCCGCCATCGAGGTACCCTCATATTCGGCGTAATCTTCCTTTTCGGGAACAGTCTTGCCTTTATTCACCAGCGAAAGAACGCCCACACCCGACTGCCTAAAATCGCCGCCGGGGGCGCTGACGGCAACGGTCGAGCCGTAGTTAGAGTAGGGTGCACGTGAATTTCCAGGGTTGCTTGCGCCCACATTGATCACGCCGTCACAGCTGCCGGGAATCTGAGCCGAAGCATTCTGATTTGAGTTTCCGGCGGAGGTTACGATGATGCTGCCGCGCTTATTCACGGACTCGATGGCACGGTTGTAGGTGCGCGAGCATTTCCCGGCACCGCCCAAAGACATGTTGATAACCTGCGCGGGGTGCTGGTTCGCGGGTACACCCCTCACAGATCCACCGGATGCCCAGATCAGCCCATCGATGATGTCTGAATCGTAGCCGCCGCAGGCACCCAGAACGCGCACCGGCACAATCTTGGCCTTAGGCGCTACCCCGGCAATACCGATATTGTTGTTGCCAACGGCCGCTATAGTCCCCGCAACATGGGTGCCGTGCCAGGTCGAATTGGTGGCTTTTGCCCCAGAACCGCACTGCCCTTCAGTGGTCCAGTCGCCTTCATCCTGCGGGTTATTATCGCGTCCGTTGCCATCGCGCGCAGCGGAGGCATCCGACACGAAATCGTAGCCGGGCAGCACATTCTCATCCAGATCTGAATGCTTGGTAACGCCGGTATCGATCACGGCAACGGTCACCTTGTGATCCCCTGCGTGCTTCAGCGCATAATCGGCTTTGATAGTGGTGAAACCCCACAGGCGTGACATCTTAGGATCGTTGAAATCGACCTTATCCGAGCCGGGGAGGCTACCGGTGGGCTGGCGTTTGAGATCCGGCTCGACCGAGTCTACCTGCGGGTTCTCGGCGAGCGTCCGCATATACTGTTTTGCCTGCTGCGCATTCAGAGGCTTTGACAGGGAGATAACCGAATCATTCTGTGCGGTATCACGCACATAGGTGGTTTTAACGCCAAGGAGCTCGTCAAGCGAATTTACGCTCTTCTCGATGCCCTGGTAGAGTTCGGGCACAAACTCGGAGTATTCGCCAGATTCCAGCCCCGCGATATCGAGGTCATTCTTGGCCTGATCGGCATAGTTGATGATAAAGCGGTCATAACCCTGTTCCTGCTGATGGGCCGAGGTGGCAGCCAGAATATCCTCAGCCTGTGCGGATGCGGGAACTCCGGTCTTCGTTGATACCGGTGATGCGGGGGCGGCGTGAGCGGACGGTGCGCAGAGCCCCACCATCAGGGATGCGATACCCGCCACGCTCAGCGCCGCCATGCGGGTCCGCTTCACCGTAGGGTGTTCGATGAGTGACATGAAATGTCCTATGTTCAGTTATGTGTGAGTGAATATATGTGATGGCGAATTTGTGATTGAACTCGTCATCAAAAAATAGAATATCGGGTGTTTTGAAAAAGTGCATCTTGAAAGTATTTCAACTCAAAATATTTTTATATATTTCGCACTAAAATATATTTACCCATAAAGTTTTACTATTAAAATATTGCGAAACCCTTGATTTTACACGGCAGAACCAAGGTCTAATTTATTCTCCCAGGGCAAATAATAATGTATTTAATATACATCACACTATTTGATATTCGAGATTTAAGGTCTTGAAATACTTTAAAGTTTTCCGCAAGTGCAAGATGATAGGTAGCCAAGTATTGAGTAAAGATTTAAAGACTGTGCAAAATTAGTTCGTTGCCTTTCAAATTCGTCGAAGCCTCACGCAAAACGCGAGCAGATGATTCGTTAAAAATCATCCGCTCGCGTTTTATAGATATAGGGCAGGGCGCTACAGCGTAAAACCCTGTCAGAGCGCAGGCTAGACCGCGTAACTGCCGTAAAGCCGCACCGCGCCTCCATCAACGCCCTTGGCACCCTGCACATAGTCAGGGTTATTTAGATCGGGGGTGCCAGCCTTCACCACATCCCCCATAATCCAGGCTGAAATACCGCGCTCATTCAGACGACTCACCGCCGCATCCGCCACCGCAGGATCAACAATCGCAATCATGCCCACGCCCAGGTTCAGGGTGCGCTCCAGATCGGCGAGTGGAACCTGACCGAGCGAACCGATAAGCGAGAAAATCGCCGGAATCTGCCAGGTTGAACGATCCACACGGCCCTCCAAACCCTGAGGCAAAACACGCGCCAGATTAGCGGCAAGACCGCCTCCGGTCACATGCGAGAACCCGCGAATACCGTGACCGGTCTGCCCATCAGTACCATTGACCGGGAACGCTGCCGCCAAATCCAGACAATCCGCCGCATACACGCGAGTAGGCTCTAAAAGCTCCTCGCCCAAAGTACGGCCGAGCTCGTCCACCTGACGATCCAAGCCCCAGCCCGCCACATCGATCACCTTGCGCACCAGCGAGTACCCGTTCGAGTGAATACCCGAAGAGGCCATACCGATCAGCACATCGCCCTCGCGCACGCGATCGGAGCCGAGCAGTTCATCGGCCTCCACCAGACCGGTTGCGGCACCGGCAACATCGTACTCATGTTCAGCCAAAAGCCCCGGATGCTCCGCCGTTTCGCCGCCCACCAGCGCGGTACCGGCAGCCTTGCAAGCCCCGGCAATACCCCGCACAATATCGGCAATACGCTCGGGAACGACCTTGCCTGTAGCAATATAGTCGGTCATGAAAAGGGGTTTCGCGCCGCACACCACAATATCGTCCACGACCATACCCACCAGGTCGTAGCCAATCGTGTCATGAACATCGAGCGCCTGCGCGATAGCAACCTTCGTGCCCACACCATCCGTAGAAGTCGCCAAATAGGGCTTGCGATATGAGGACAAAGCCGAGAGGTCGTACAGCCCGGCAAAACCGCCCACACCGCCGACCACCGAAGCGTTGTGAGTCGCCTTCACCGCATCCTTCATCAGCTCGACGGCGCGGTCGCCCGCCTCAACATCAACGCCAGCGCTTGCATAGGTTACAGAGGTGCTGTTTTCACTCATGGGTTTATTAGTCCTTCGGGGTTATAGGGCGTGAATTAACGTGTGCGGGAACCAAGTCTTCCTCGGTCAAAAGCGCTTCAAGATCGGCGTCGGGACCGGGGTTGCACATGCCCGGTGCCGGTTGTTGAGCTTCCTGAGCAGACTCAACGGGTGCGGATGCCCCAGAGCCAGCCTGCGCCTGAACCACTGGAAGCGCTGCGGTATCGAACTTGTTCTCCAAGGTATCGGTACCCGTGCGGGTTTCAATGGAGACAGCTTCCGCATGCTCGGGCTTGCTTGGTACCGGGCGCTCAACGGTCACCTCCGCCGCCTTGCCGGCGAGCGGACCGCCCTTGCCTTCTTCGGCATCGAAGAGCGATTTGCCGCGGCGCTCCTCCGAGGGAAGCTCAATCGGGTATTTGCCGGTGAAGCACGCCGTGCACATGTTTTTCGCGGGCTGCTCGGTTGCCGCCATCATGCCGTCTTCCGATATAAAACCGAGCGAATCGGCACCGAGAGAAGCGCAAATTTCGTCCACCGAAAGACCGTTCGCAATCAGCTCTGCGCGTGAGGCAAAGTCGATACCGTAGAAACAGGGCCATTTCACGGGTGGGGAAGAAATACGCACGTGAACTTCTTTCGCCCCGGCCTCACGAAGCATGCGTACTAGGGCCCGCTGAGTATTGCCGCGCACGATCGAATCGTCAATGACAATCAGGCGCTTGCCCGCAACCACAGATTTGAGCGGATTCAGCTTCAGTCGAATACCCAACTGGCGAATAGTCTGCGAAGGCTGAATGAAGGTACGCCCCACATAGGCGTTCTTGACTAGGCCGTTACCGTAGGGAATGCCGGACTGCTCGGCGTAGCCGATGGCCGCAGGGACGCCGGATTCTGGCGTGGGCATCACCAAATCTGCTTCGACCTGGTGTTCACGGGCGAGCTGGCGCCCCATCTCCACGCGGGATTCGTAGACAGAGCGCCCCGCAATCGTAGTATCCGGGCGAGCCAGGTAGACGTATTCGAAGACGCATCCGGCGGGTTTTGCCTCAGCAAAACGGTGTGAACGCAGACCGTTTTCATCGATCGTAATAAGTTCGCCGGGTTCAACCTCGCGCACAAAAGATGCCCCCACAATATCGAGTGCCGCAGTCTCGGAGGCAACTACCCAGCCCCGCTCCAAACGCCCCAGCACCAGCGGGCGAACGCCCTGCGGGTCACGCGCCGCATAGAGAGTCTGCTCGTCCATGAATGTGAGGCAGAATGCGCCGCGCAGGGTGGGCAGCAGATCGAGAACGGCTTCTTCTAGAGAATCAAAATCATGCTCGGCTAAAAGCGCGGTTACCAGTGCGGTATCGGTCGTATTGCCCTGTGCCAGCTCACCAAACGCCGGGGGCTTGCCGCCGTTCTTTTGCAGCAGCTTATCGTAAAGATCTGCCGAGTTCGTCAGGTTGCCGTTATGCGCCAGGCAAAGCGTGCCGTGCGGGGTGGTGCCCAGAGTCGGCTGAGCGTTCGCCCAATGGGATGCGCCGGTTGTGGAGTAGCGCGCATGCCCGATAGCGTGTTCGCCCGGCATAGAGCTGAGCGTGGCCTCATCAAAAACCTGAGACACCAGCCCCATGTCTTTATACACGTGGATGCGCTTGCCGTTGCTCGTTGCGATACCGGCGGATTCCTGCCCGCGATGCTGCAGTGCATACAGGCCGTAGTAGGTTAGTTTTGCCACGTCCTCACCGGGAGCCCAGACACCAAATACGCCGCAGGCGTCCTTGGGTCCGTGGTCTATCGGATCGAGATCGTGAGTGAGTTTTCCGTCAGGACGAATCAATTCACATCTTTTCGACGTTGGGACTGCGGGAAAGTCTTGTCTGCGCGCGGGTGTGTGAGCCGCTGAGCAGCCGTACCCTCGGGGGAGTACACAGACATTTCTAGTCTACCCTCTTTCACTCCACCCTGTGGTGCACGCTACGAAATTTAACGCCCGCAGGGGTGATGAATATGTCACGTGTGGCTGCGCCAAGCGTTTTAGGATGGGCCGCTCGCTCCTACTCATCCTCTTCTTTGGACTCTGGCTCAACCTGCGCCGTTACGGACTTTTTGAGGGAGCGGCGGTCAAGCCACAGGGCCACGAGGGCGCCCAACGCTACACCGACGGCACCGTAAATGACCGCGATAACACCGAACACTGATGTCTCAGAATATGACGGATCGCCTGGACCCACGATCACCGAAATAAACGCCGCAATAAGTCCGATGATGAGCCCCAGCATCATGAAAGCTACCACCGACGGGGCACGGCGAACCCGCACCTGAGAGTACTCAACCTCGGCTTCAGGGGATGCTTCAGCTTCGGGCGTGGGAGAATCCGGTTCCGAAGAATCAGAGTGGGAATTAGAAGGTGTGTGTGCGCTACTCATGTCTTCAAGTCTATCTTTTGGGGTGAATCCTGCCTAATGATTCTTGACGACGGCGGGGTGCGGAAAACGCGGCTGAAGGAATGTCGTCTGCTCTAGGGCGTGCGCGCTAAGACTTGAGGTGCCGTTGTCAGGTAGCTCGGCGCCTAGAACAATGGGAAATAGCGGGATAGATTGCTGCGTTCGCCGCTGGCGGTCAGCAGTCCGGATGCGCTCGCATCGTCCCAGTCCAGGGCACCGGCAGCCAGCGCACACCAGATAAATCCGCTCGTTTCGACTACACTCGGCGGCGTGCCGCGGGTATGGCGAGGCCCGGCAATACATTGGGTAACTCCGTAGGGCGGAACCCGAACCTCCACGCTGTTGCCGGGGGTGAGCGTGGCGAGCTCTTCAAGGGCGTACCGCACTGCGGTAGCACGCACGCCACGCGGCAGACGAGCGAACGCTTGTTCTATATCGGCTCGATTTTCCTGATCGGCAAGCGGTTTTTCGCCGGAAAGCACAGTATCAAAAACCTGTCTGACCTGTGCAAAGGCGGCCGCGCCGTCAGCCTCCGAAACTCGACGGCGCACACTCACGCGTTCTCACCCACCAGCGGTTCCAAATCCGCGCCAGGAACCCACCCTCCAACCTCGCGGGGCGCATTATCCTGCACACCGCCAATCACGGGGCGAGTCACCTGCGGAAGAAGCTGCTGCACCTGCTCGGAAGGCAGATGCCCCGTAGCTTCCAGAGCCCACAGCGCTACCGGGTAAGCGGCACGAGTTGCACCGTCGGAAATCTTCACAACCACGGACGCGCCAGAACGCAGACCCACACACAATACCCCGGCGGCACCGCTCTTGACGACCGCATCCAGCTGCTCACTCAGTACCGTATCGGGCATACCGGGAGCCTGAATCAGCTCGGGGTAATCCACCATCGCAGTCGCCACGGTCGAGGCTCGCGCATCCGCATCCATATTGCGAATCGCTGCACCGAGCGTCGAATAGGCACGCGCCAGACCCAGAGCTGAGACTGCCGCGACGGGGGCACCGCATCCGTCAATGCCCGATGTGCCCACAGGCTCGCCCGTAAAACTCGCGATTTCCTCAGCAATCATGCGCTGCAGCGGATGCTCAGGGTCGCAGTAATCCTTCATCGTCCACTGGCGCGACTCCGGGTCTACAACCGAGCGGTCCAGCTGCGCGGCACACGCCCACAGAAACCCGGCATGCTTACCCGAACACGGATGCGCAAGCGGAGTTTTCGCCAAATCCGCGCGTACCATCTGTTCGTGCGCGTGCGCATCAGCGGGGTAGGCGGTGGGGCAGAGCAGGGCGGTCGCATCAACACCGGCTCCCTGAAGCACGTCTTGAACCGCGCGCATCTGCTCGAATGTTCCCTGGTGAGACCCGCACGCGATCGCTACCTGCGCGCCACGCAGCGGCGCTCCCGATTTGAGCGTGCCGATAGCCTGCAGTGGCTTGAGCGCCGAGCGGGCAAAGAATGGCTGGCTCATGTCTCCGAGGGCAAGATCGGTGGTGCCTTCGGGGGAGAGCACCACCACAATACCGTGGTGGGTCGTCTCGATCAGATCGTTACGAGTCTGAAATACGAGTTCGGCATCTGTGAGGGAAAGCTGAGGAGAAGTCATATACCCACAATAATAGTGCTAAAAATAGAAATTCTAGCGGATAAAATCACATGAGCGCGGTGATGGCTGCCGTACCGCCAAAAATAATGCCGGGCGCATTCGCAATCACGATGGGCCAGTCTTTCTTCTGGCGCCACAAACCGTATGCCACCCACAGCGTGCAGTTAATGCCTGCAACGAGCGGCTGAATCCAGTCGCCCTTATGGCCGTTAATATTGCCGATAATCTGCGGGACATAGAAGACTTACGTACACGGCGCTTCTGGGCTGCCTGAGAGGCTACTCCCGGTACACTGGTAGAACAGTAAAACGCGGCGGAGGCACCATGTCCGAAGACCCTGCAGCCCTTGGGAACAACCCTCACTCTCAACGATCCGTCACCGTGGGTAAGTACCCCAAAATATACTTGCCAGCGAAGTTTCGGCTTCTGATCACCGGTATCGCTCTGATACCTGTGGTCATGGTCGCGTGGCTGAACCCCGGGCGGTATGACCTCATCATGATCGCCTTGCTGATTACTATCATCACAGCTTCGCTAGCGAATACTTACCAGCGGTTACGTGTCACTCATGAAGGCTTTATTCTGCTGTACATGCCACTGTTTCGGCGGCGTATCGCTTGGGACGAGGTTACAGATATTCAAGTACTCCCCGAATACGATGTGGTGCATGAAACTGTAGGCATCGGGCTGCGTTTAGCGCCCGGTACCGGTTTGATATTCGGTAACCTGCGGCGCGGACCGGCGCTGAAAATCCAGGCACGTGTTAAAGGCCGTGAGAAAACCTATATTTTCATCTTCCCACCCGCAGAGCAGAAAGCATATGAGGCGTTTGTGGGTGAGGTCCGCTACCGCGCCTCTTGGGGCAGCTAACCTGCGAACCCGGGGAAAACCACAACACACGGAAAACAGATGAACGGTTCAAGGCACTATTCGGCGGGCAAAACATTACACGATAAAAACGTTACAGGGGCAGAAGATCACTAGGGAGAGCGCAATCGTGGGGTGTTACAAACCGCACCCGAGTAGCATCCGACACGGTACCCTTATGTACATGAAGGTTTTGGTACTGGGCCCCGGCGGCCGCGAACACGCAATTATCCGTGCGCTTGCGCGCGATCCACAGGTGACCGAAGTTCATAGCGCACCCGGCAACGCGGGCATCGCTCAGGACGTTCCGGTACACGCCATCGACGCCAATAGCCCCGAGCAGGCTGTTGCGCTCGCCCGTGAGCTCGCCGCAGACCTGGTGGTTATCGGCCCTGAGGCACCTCTAGTCGCCGGTGTTTCCGACGCCCTGCGCGAGGCGGGCTTCGCGGTCTTCGGGCCCTCTGCGGCTGCGGCACAGCTTGAGGGCTCCAAGGCATTCGCCAAGCAGGTGATGGAAGAAGCAAACGTACCGACCGCCCGCGCCTTCGTCGCCACGACCGAAGCCGAAGCGGCGCAAGCTCTTGATGAATTCGGCGCCCCCTATGTGGTGAAAGACGACGGGCTCGCCGCGGGTAAGGGCGTGGTTGTCACCGAGAACCGGGACGCTGCCTTAGAGCATGCGAACGCCTGCTTTGCCGCCGGCGGTTCCGTGGTGATCGAAGAATTCTTGGACGGTCCCGAGGTATCGCTCTTCGTCATCAGCGACGGAAAGAACGTGCTCCCGCTCTCTCCGGCGCAGGATTTCAAGCGCATCTTTGACAACGATGAAGGCCCGAATACCGGCGGGATGGGCGCCTACACCCCACTTGACTGGCTGCCCGAAGGATTTGTGGACGAAGTGATCGAAAAGATCGCCCGCCCCACCATCACGCGCATGGCAGAACGCGGCACCCCGTTCGTGGGCGTGCTCTTCTGCGGGCTCGCCGTTACCAGCCGCGGCGTGCGCGTCATCGAATTCAACGCTCGCTTTGGCGACCCCGAAACCCAGGCGGTGCTGGCACGCCTGCGCACCCCGCTCGGGCAGCTGCTCCTTGCGGCATCCCGCAGCGAGATCGCCGAAGATACCCGCCTGGAATGGGACCCCCGTACCGCCGTGGATGTGGTCATGGCGGCAGAAAACTATCCGGGAACCCCGCGTAAGGGCGATGCGATCGCGGGGCTTGAAAGCGCATCCGCTATGCCTGATGTGCATGTGGTGCATGCCGGAACCGCCGTCGCGGGCGAAGAGATTGTGACAGCGGGCGGCCGCGTGCTCGCCGTCGTCGCGCTTGGTGATACCCTTGCCCAGGCACGCGATGCCGCCTACGAAGGGGTACGAGCCATCACCTGGGAAGGCGCACAATACCGCACCGATATTGCCCTCAAAGCGGTGCAGGGGGCGATTACCGTGCCCGAACTCCGCGACTAACCGCTATTCTCTATTCGCGTGAGCAGGTTGTTTTTTGGCCGAGCAGGTTGGATTTTCTTACCGGATCAACCAGAGGCAACCTGCTCGCGGTGTATTCCAGCCGGGCGCCAAGTAACAGAACTTAATAGCCGAAACCTGAGAACACGGCGTTGCGGCCGCATTCGGATTCACATATCGCGGGATGCGGGCATTGTCCGGTAAGGTAAAGAATAGGTAAACACGCCGCGCACATTCGCCCCACAGGAGAACTTCCCATGAATTTCCGCAACAACCCACCCATGATTCCGGGGTGGACGCACGTCTACTCAGGTAAAGTACGCGACCTATACGTTCCCGAAGAAAGCCGCTACGACGCCGCCGGGCTAACAGTCAGTGATGATGCTGAAATCCGCGCAGGATCCGTCATGGTCGTCGCCTCTGACCGCATTAGTGCCTTCGATAAAATTCTTCCCACCGAAATCCCCGATAAAGGCAAAATCCTCACTCAAATGTCGCTGTGGTGGTTTCAACAACTTTCGCATATCCCAAACCATGTGATTTCAACCGATGTGCCCGAATCAGTCGCAGGGCGCGCCATGATATGCAAATCGCTCAATATGTTCCCGGTCGAGTGCATTGTGCGTGGCTATCTAACGGGTTCGGGGCTCACAAGTTACCGCGACACCGGAAGCATAGCAGGCATCGAACTCCCTGCGGGGCTTGTGGACGGGTCACGCCTCGAAACCCCAATTTTTACCCCGACCGGCAAAGCCGAAGTAGGCCAGCACGATGAACCGGTAACCCGCGAAGAACTCTACGCCGAAGTAGGGCACGCAATCGGTAACCGCCTAGAAGAACTCTCACTCGAACTCTACAGCACTGCCGAAAAAATCGCCCGCGAGCAGGGCATTATTTTGGCTGACACCAAAGTCGAATTCGGAACCGACTCTTACCGCGGCGAAATCACCCTTGGCGATGAATTGCTTACCCCCGACTCCTCACGATTCTGGGATGCGAGTGAGTACGAACCTGGAAAATCCCAACCGAGCTTTGATAAACAGTTTGTGCGCGATTGGCTGCACTCGCCGGAATCGGGCTGGGACGGTTCGGATAACGTGCCTCATCTGCCCGAGGATGTGGTTGAGAAGACCCGCGCCCGCTATGTTGAAGCCTACGAGAGGCTGACCGGAACGAAGTTCTAGATAGACTAAATGCGCGAGCAGATAATATTGTGACGAGCAGATATCAACCCGTTATCTGCTCGTCACAATATTATCTGCTCACGGGAGTTTCCTATGCCAGATGCTCCTCATGCAGCGTTGCTCTTTTTACCTAGAATATTATGTACTCAGGGGTAAATTCTGGTGTTTTAGGGAAAAATTTTCCCAAAACACCCTATATTTTTGTTAGAGTTGGCGTATGCTTCTAGAATTTTCGGTTGAAAACTATGAAAGTTTCAGGGATGAAGCGTACCTGTCGATGGTGCTTCCCTCCCTCAAAACGCAGGTGCCGAAAAATGGGCAGACTTGGGAGAGCTCTACGAGCCGAGTGGCCGCTATTTTCGGGGCGAATGCTTCTGGTAAAAGCACCATTGTGCGTGGTGCGCTTATCAGACTGAGCCAGGCTGTCCGTGCGCCTGGGGGACATCTTTATCATCCTTATCTGCTTCAGAACCCTCTCAACCCGCAGACAACCTACACGCTGAGTTTCACCCACGAGCAGGTGCGCTATGACTATCGGGTACAGGCAGATAAAAGCGGTGCTATAGCCCTTGAAACTATGCATGCCTACCCAAAAGGTACAGCACGATTACTCTTTGAGCGCCGCACCCAAAAAGACTCCACAGTTACCGTAAAGGCAGGGTCCTCGCTGAAGGGCGCCACCCAAGAGGTTCGTAAAATTACACAGCCAGATCAGCTGTTTTTAGCGGTTGCTCGGCAATACGGGCATGAGACCCTGGCACCTTTGGCGCGTGTTCTTGCCTACGATTTCTATTTCATGGATGGTATGGCTTCACGACAGACGAATATCGTGACAATAATGCGTATGATAATTCGTAATATCGACCTGTGGGAGCGTTCTATGAGCGCATTAGCACAAGTGGCTGATATTGGAGTTACCCGTCTTGAGGTAGACCGTAAAAAACTCCCACCAGAGTTTATTGAAGTAGCAAATATTAGACAAGTAGCGGGTTTCGGGCCTGAGCTTTCTCATGAAGATATGTTAGAGAGCGCACAAGCACTTAATCTATACCATCGTGGAGTACATGGGGAAGAGGTTAGGCTGGGGCTTAGTGCACAGAGCGATGGTACTCTCAGCTGGCTTGTGCTTGCGGGTAGAGCTGTGGCAGCCCTCCAAGGGGGTGCAGTGTTAGTAGTTGATGAACTGGAATCTAGCCTGCATCCCACTTTGGCGGCTGAATTGGTGAGCATGTTCAAGAACCCTGACATGAACCGTACCGGCGCGCAACTCATTTTTACTTCGCACGATGCTACTCTGCTGGGTAATATCCCCATGCGCCTGCTTGACCCGCCGGAAGTGTGGTTTACCGAGAAAAATAATGAGGGTGCGAGCGAAATTTTTTCTTTGGAAGAGTTTGATACCCGTCCCAAGAGCAATATTCAGAAACAGTATCTCACCGGTGCTTTCGGAGCTATACCCACCACCTACATGTCTGAGTTACGTGCTCTTTTAGAGGCGGAACAATGAGCCGTCGTGCTAAGAGCACCAAGAAACGCAGCACAAAGACTACTATCCTAGTCGTAACCAATGGTGAAGTGACGGAGCATCGTTACCTTGAATGGTTACGCGATAAGGTCAACGGACCGCGTGAAAAGTATTCAGTAACGATAGAAGCTATTTCAGGAGATCCCACGTGGATACTTCAAAAAGTAATAGGCAGAACTTCTAAAAACTATGATCAGGTATGGCTTGTGGTAGATCAGGACGACCATACCCGTGAAAAATTACGTGAGTTTATCAAGAGTTGTACGGACGAAGATATCGCCGCTGTTGTGAATGCACCGTGCTTTGAAGTGTGGCTTAACGCTCATTACGAACGGGTCAGAAAATACCAAAACCAGAAAGATGCGCAACGGCACTATCATCAGCTATCGGGAGTCTCGGATAAAGATGAGAAAACTATTCCTCAAGATTTTCCTTTTGAGGAGTACGAAAAAGCATGCGGGAACGCACATCTTACGGGGAACTACAACCCTATGCCGAACGAGTTAGCCGAATCCCCAGCCACACCTATGCCTTATCTTCTCCAAGCAGTGGAGCTGATAGGGCACAACGTAGCGAAGGGATAGAAAACGTTCCCGTTTTGTGCCTAATGCATATGAGAGAGCTTCTACGCCAGATGCTCCTCGTGCAGCACTACCTGATGCGGCAGCGCATCCGCATCTATCACCTGAGCCTGCCGTTCCCGCTGCTGGTCGCGGGCGCGGTCTGAGAGCGAATAGAACCATTTGATGTGCTCGCACACCCGCTCATAGGCGGCATCCTCGTCGCGGGTTGAGATCGCCTCGTAAATGCCCCGGTGCTGGTCTTGAAGCGTTTGCTTGACGGAATCCCAATCGCGCAGCAGCGGCACCGCCTCCTGCACGTAGCTGATAGTCGCCATGTGCAGTGAATCAATCACGGTATCGAGCACAATGTTTCCGCCCAGCTTTGAAAGTTCGTAGTGAAAGCGGGTATCGCAGAAATGGAAACGCTCGTTCGAGACCTGCGGAAGATCCATCTCACGCAGATGCTCGCGGGCATTTTCCAGCGCCAAATCGCGTTCGGGGGAGTCGGGGGCGTTTGCGGCGGCACGTGCAGCCGGTCCCTCCAGAAGCAAACGTGTAGAGACCACATCTTTGACCGGCAGGTTGCGGGTTGCGATGTGCATGCGCAGTGCCCAGCTGAGGGTGTCGGAGGGCTCCGAGATGACGATAGCGCCCGATTTCGGTCCCGATCCGCTACTGGAGCGAATCAGCCCCAGTGCGTTGAGAATACGCAGGGCCTCGCGTACCGAGGGCCGAGAAATTCCGTGTTTTTCGGCCAGTGCACGTTCGGAAGGCAGCTTATCACCGACACGCAGCTCGCCCAGGCGCAACCGCCGCTCGAAGGTTTCAAGAATGATGCTGTAGCTGCGTTCCTGTATGCGGGATGTCGAGTCTGTCAGGTGAGTCATGAGGTGTTCCCATCCTAATAAGTCTCAAGATGCGGGTGAGAATAACCCGCTGTGTGTGCGTTTGAGGCGGCTCAGGTGGGGTGGGAGAGTGCCTGAGCCTGTGAGGAATAGTGAGAGAAACGCGCGGGGCGGCGTACCGTGAAGTACACCGCCCCATCGTGGTTTATGCGTTTGTATGTGCAGCGTACCGGTTAGGGAACCAGGAACGAGAGCACGTTGGTCTGCAGGAAGACCAGAATACAGACCACCACGAGCATGGCGAACGACCAGGGAACCACGGCCTTGAGGATGTCGGATTCCTTACCTTCCATATCCACGGAGGTTGCCGCGATAGCCAAGGACTGCGGGGAGATCATCTTACCGACCACGCCACCGGTGGTGTTAGCAGCCAGCAGCAGTTCGGGGGTTGCCCCAGAAATACCGGCCTGGTGCAGGTTCTCGGCGGCAGAGACCTGCAGCTTCGAGAACAGCGCGTTGGCGCTGGTGTCCGAGCCGGTCACTGCGGTACCGATCCAGCCCAGTGCGGGCGCCAGGATAGCGTATACGGGGCCGAGCCCTGCCAGGAAGGTACCCATGGCAACGGTCTGACCCGAGAAGTTCATGACGTATGCCAGTGCCAGCACTGACGCAATGGTCAGAATTGACCAGCGCATACGGTAGACGACCGAACCGAATTCGGTGAACAGTGCGGGGAACTTGAACCCGTAACGACCCTTCTCGTTGAAGAGGAAGTAGATAACGCCTACGATCAGACCCGAAATAATCAGCAGGGTACCGGGGTTCGATAGCCAGGTGAAGGAGTAAACAGCATCCTTAACTTTTGTGCCGTCTTTGGTGACCAAGCGGGAGCTAAGCGCGGGAATATCGATTTTGATAGCCACGGTCTTGAGCCATGCCTTCAACTCTGCACTGAGATTCACGAGACCGAAGATAACAACCACGATCAGGTAGGGCAGAAGAGCCATCCACACACGCACGGCGGGCAGCGCTTCTTTCTCTTCGACCTGTGAAGGCAGGCCGTAACGCTCACGCACGCCTTCTACGCCGCGCGGTTTCCAGAAGCGCAGGAAGAGCACTGCGGCACCCATCGAGACGATACATGCCACCACGTCGGTGAGGTTGTATGCGGGGGTTGCTGCGGTGATCCACTGTGCAATACCGAAGGAAATGCCGATGACGAAGGCGGGGAGCCATGCATCTTTAACACCCTTCATACCGTCGAGGATGAAGAGCAGAATGACGGGCACGAACATTGCCAGGAACGGTGCCTGGTGACCGACGATAGTTGCAATAACGTGCGGGTCTTTGCCGCCAACATCGCCTGCGGTCACAATCGGGACGGCGACGGCGCCGAAGGCCACAGGAGCGGTGTTAGCAAGAAGCACGGTAATAGCGGCTTTGAGCGGTTTCACACCGAGGGCAAGAATCATAGTTGCGGTAATTGCCACGGGAGCACCGAACCCTGCGAGGGCTTCAAGCAGACCACCGAAGCAGAAGGCAATCAGAATCGCCTGGATGCGCAAATCGCCGCCGCCCAGACGGTCGAAGGTGCGGCGTAGGTCTTCAAAGCGTCCGGCAAGCACGGTGACCTGGTAGAACCAGATGGCACCGAGGATCACCCAGCAGATGACCAAACCGTAGATAGCGCCGCGCACCGCGCTGAGTCCTGCTAAGTCGAAGGGCATCGTAAAGCCGAGGCTTGCCACCAGGATGGATGCGGCAAGTGCTACCAGTGCCGACCAGTGCGCGCGTGCCTTGACGACGAGTAGCATGATGAAGAAGGTCAGCAGCGGTATGGTTGCCACGAGCGCGCTTAGCCCAAGGCTTCCCCCGACTGCGTTGGGTTCAGCGAAGAATGTATTCACTGGAACTCCTTTGGTTCGGTTCGACGTGGATGTGGTCAGACCAATCAAAACTCCACGAGTTCGTGGCGCTTATGGCGCCGCTTGGGATGTGGTCTGACCATTAGCTTCATGTGAAGCCTACCCGAAGGGTGCTTTGAGATACAACTTATAGAGTGCAGGTGTGTTTTCCGCACGATGGCGGGGGAGAGGGGTGATATTTGCGTTCTGGGCATCAAAAACGGGTTGTTCCAACTTCTGGCATTAAATTTCAGCTCTGCGCATAGAGATTTTGCGCACTGTATTTTTTCGAGATGTTCCCGGGTTGTACCGCCCGATATTGCAAGGGATTGCATAGGTAAGATATGCATGTTTGCGGGAAATTATGCAGAGAAATCGGATAGTTCCGCATCAGTTCGCGGTTGCTGCATATGCACCCGCCGGAATGTCTGTTTAAGGTATCTCGAAACATTGGGGTTGCTATGACCTAAAGTATGCTTTACTACCTGAAACTAAGGGAGTCCTTAAAACTCAATTTGGTGAGAAAAATGTTCGTTATTTCAATTAAAGGAATGCTCCGAACCTGGTGTTAAATGAAGATCAACGAAGAAAGTCTACGAATACGTTTCTACACCGATATGACCGGTCCCCGTAAACACCGGCGGGTTCCTGAGAGAACCTGATCAGTCATGATCCTGGCGCGTTGAAAACCCGCGTTACGTAAATTCGGCACAGGAATTTGCGTCCCGGAGCGCATACCGCATCCCACATCAGCGGTTCTGTAGAGACTCGAAACCAGAAAGGACGGATAACATGCGTATTGCGCTTTTCTCCACGTGCATTGTTGATGGCATGTATCCCCGCGTAGCGCGCGCGACCGTCGAGATTCTAGAACGCTTGGGGCATGAGGTTGTTTATCCTCCCGGACAGACCTGCTGTTCCCAAATGCACGTCAATTCCGGGTACTTTGACGATGCTTACCCCATCGTCAAAAACCACGTCGAGTCTTTTGAAGCGTGGGACTGGGATGTTGCCGTGGCACCCTCAGGTTCCTGCGTGGCATCCCTGGGGCACCAGCAGCCCATGATTGCTCGTCATCAGGGCGACGAAGATCTTGCCGTGCGGGCAGAGCAGATTGCCGCACGTACCTTTGAACTTTCCCAGCTTCTCATTGACGTTCTGGGTATCACCAACGCCGCCGAGCAGCTTGGTTCTTACTTCCCCGAACACGTGACCTACCATAGCTCATGCCACGGTATGCGCCTGCTGCATCTTGGCTCTCGTCAGTCAGATCTTGTGCGCACCGTTGAAGGCATTAAGTACACCGAAATTGAGGGCCTCGACCAGTGCTGCGGCTTCGGCGGAACCTTCTCGTTCAAGAATGCCGATGTTTCCGGGGCGATGGTTGAAGATAAAGCAACCAATGTTGAGAAGACCGGCGCATCCGTATGCACCGGCGGCGACTGCTCCTGCCTGATGAATATCGGCGGTGCACTCTCACGCCGCGGATCCTCTGTTAAGACCGTCCATTTTGCCGAAATCCTCGCCTCCACCAAGGAGAATCCGCTGAAGATTGACGGCAACGTAGAACTCGCCTTCGCATAGAAAGTAGGTTGATGATGACTTCCACCGCAATCCCCCTGGGTATGCCGAAGGTCGTGCACTACGGCGAAGGCAATATCTTTGAGAACGAACCGTTCCCCGAATACGCCAAGCGTGAGCTGAAGAATGACCAGCTACGTAATAACCTGCGTTTCGTGACCCACGCTATTCGCAATAAGCGTGCCCGCGTCACCAGTGAGCTGCCCGACTGGCAGGAGCTGCGCAACACCGGCGAAATGGTGAAGAACTATGTGCTCTTCAACCTGCCCCAAATGCTGGAACAGTTCGAGCGTAACTTTACCGCGCGCGGCGGCCACGTGCACTGGGCGCGCGATGCTCACGAGGCAAACCAGATCGCCCTCGATCTGATTCGCGAACAGGGTGTGGACGAGATCATCAAGATCAAGTCCATGGCAACCGCCGAGACCGGTCTGAACGAGTTCTTGGAAGAGAACGGCATTAACGCCATTGAGACCGACCTTGCAGAAGAAATTGTGCAGCTCGGCGAAGATCGCCCCTCGCACATTCTGGTTCCGGCAATTCACCGTAACCGCCGCGAAATCCGCGATATCTTCCTTAAGAAGATTGAAGGCATTAACCCGGATATTACCGATGAACCCGCAGAGCTTGCGGAGGCTTCGCGTAACCGTCTACGCGAGAAGTTCCTCTCGACTAAGGTCGCCGTTTCGGGCGTGAACTTCGGTATCGCTGAAACCGGCACCATGACCATCGTGGAATCCGAAGGCAATGGTCGTATGTGCCTGACTCTGCCCGATACCCTCATCTCGTTCATGGGTATTGAGAAGCTGCTGCCCACTTTCCAGGACTACGAGGCGTTCCTGCAGCTTTTGCCGCGTTCCTCCACCGGTGAGCGCATGAACCCTTACACCTCCATGTGGACGGGCGTAACCCCCGGTGACGGCCCGCAGAACCTGCACGTGATCCTCATCGATAATGGCCGTACCGCCGTGCTGGCCGATGAACTGGGTCGCCAGGCGCTGCGTTGCATCCGTTGCTCCGCCTGCATGAACGTGTGCCCCGTGTACGAGCGCGCCGGTGGTCACGCCTACGGTTCCACCTACCCAGGCCCGATTGGTGCAATCCTTTCGCCCCAGCTTTCCGGTATTGAAGCGGCGCACAATAACTCGCTGCCATACGCATCTTCGCTATGCGGTGCCTGCTACGAAGTGTGCCCCGTGAAGATCAACTTCCCCGAGGTGCTGGTACATCTGCGCGGTAAGGATGTTGAAGCGAAGCACGCGAAGAAACACGCGCCCACCCAGATGGACGCCATGATGTACGGTGCTAAGAAGCTGTTCTCCTCGGGCAAGATGATGGCGGTCGCCGAGCGCGGTCTGCCGATGTCCCGTCTGATTAGCGGCAAGAAACATAAGATTACGAAGGTGCCCGGAATTGTCGGCGGTTGGACGGACTACCGCGATATTCCTGAGCCTCCCAAAGAATCGTTCCGCAACTGGTGGAAGAAGGAAAAATCTGGCGCACCCGCTCGCGACAGCGCCGAGCGCGTGGATATTGCCGCTCTCATTGAAGCGAATAAGGGTAAGGTTGCAGAAGCCGCAGCGAACGCACAGGCTGCGGCCGAAGCTCAGGCGGCTCGTGAAGGTAAGGAGAACGCATAATGTCCTCTGCGAAGGAAGATATCCTCACGCGTATTCGTGAATCCCTGTCGGATGCCCCCGAGGCACCAACCCCCGTGCGTAACTACCGCCGCGTGAGCGAGCTGAACCGCGAGCAGACTATTGAGATGCTGGTGGATCGTCTGATCGACTATAAGGCGAACGTCTTTAACGCGACAGAGTCGAATATCGCTGAGGTTATTGCCGAGCGTCTGGGAGAGAACTCGCGCTATGTGGTTCCCACCGGGCTGAACCCCGAATGGCTGCCTGAGGATACCGCAACCCGCGTGCATGTCACCGATTCGGGGAGCACTCTCGAACCCGGCGCGCTTTCGGTGCACGAGCTTGACGCCGTGGATGCGGTGGTCACCTCCTCGACCGTATCGTGCGCTGAGACCGGCACCATTTTCTTGAACTCCACCCCACAGGAAGGTCGCCGTGCGATTTCCCTGGTACCCGACCACCACGTGTGTGTGGTGCCGGAATCTACAGTTGTGGAGCTGGTGCCGGAGGCGATTGAACGCATCACCTACGAGCGCCCGGTGACCATGATCTCCGGGCCGTCTGCGACCAGCGATATTGAGCTGATTCGCGTGGAGGGTGTGCACGGACCGCGCATCCTGGATGTGGTGATTCTCGAAGGCAAATAGCCGGTTCGGCAAATGCGGTAAACGGACTAGGCGGTTGAGTCTAGAGCTCTGCTGACGCAATGAAAGGGGATGGGGACCTAACGTGGTTCCCGTCCCCTTTCATTGTGCGCGGCGTACTCTCCGCGAGCAGATGGTTTTTGACCGATAAAAGCTCTAGCTCCGGTATCGGCTGGTTAGGGAACGAATATTCTCTGGTCGGCAACAACCCCGTAGGGCTCATCGACCCTTGGGGACTCTCACCTATCTCGGCTGATTTGGTCAGTGTATTACTCTATTGTATAGGGTTTGGGTTGTTGCCTGGCTGATTTTGCTGCGCGGAAAGGGGAGTATGATGGGCGGATTCTCTCGCCGATTAATGTTTACTGGTGGTTTGGGTGTTGTTGCTGGCTCGGTGTTGAGTTCATGTGTTGTTTCTAGGCCAGCTCCTTCTAGAACTGAGGGTTTTTCGTCTTCTCCTTCGCCTACGGAGGAGCCTTTTTGGGATGAGGAAGACCAGTCAGGCGTTACAAAGTATTGGGAGTTTCAGGCGGTTGGTAAGTTTATTCCTGGGACTCGGGAGCATCGTGCGTGGGGTGTTCCAGTTCCTCGCCCGTATCAGTCAAGTAACGAATATATCGTTTCTAATGTCTGGAGTGCTTTAGGTTTTTGGGTTTCTGCTCTGAATTATTTGTTGCTTACGGGGGAGGTAGAGCCTTTGAAGGTTATTGATCCTGAGTTGAAGACGGCTCGTCCTGATATTGTGAAGCTGTATGAGGATGAGACTGGGTGGGTGATGAGTCAGCATTTATCGCCTATGGAGTCGCCGCTAAAGTTAGATTTGCTGGATCCTAAACCTGTTGAAACTCCTGAGGGGTCGAAGAATTATCTGTGGCGTGCTCGGTTGAGTATAGATGCCAGTGCTTCGGTGTTTTATGCGGACACGAAGGAGAGCCGTCCTTTGGCTGAGGTTCTAAGGTTACAGTCGGGTGAGATTCAGCTCCAGGTTGCGTATGTGGAGGGTAAGTGGAGGTCTGAGACTGCTTATGATGTTGTTTATCAGGTCTCGTGAGAGGTTTTAGAGTGGTTTCTTCTCGACATTAGAACCGTCGTCATTCACAAGATGCCATTCTCCGTCTGTGTAACGTACATCGCTACTTATATCAGCTTTTTCGCGGGCACCAATAAAATCTGTAAATAATTTCTCTGGTTTATTGGCGGTTACGTAGACCGTAGCTTCTGGTGAAACTCGTAGCACACTTTGCCATTCATAGATTGTGGAATCTTTGAAATCGTTTCCTGAAGCTGGTGTAACCAGTTCAAGAGTATAAATATGTTGTGGTCCGATAACCCATCCTGTGTTGTCCTCATACATTTTGAGGATTTCAGGATGGATAATTTTATACGGATCTGTTATCTGGCTTAGGGGTTTAAGGTCTCCGGTGAGATAGGCGTAGTTGGTTGATTCTATCCAATATGCTAGGAAAGCACAGATACCATCATGGCTGTACTCATTAATGTATTCGGGTTTTAGGGGTTTGGGGACGTTTAGTGCTTTATGGTCGTGAGTCGCTGGGGTGTATTTTCCAGATTTTTCATAATTATCAAGCCGAATAATTCCATCGTAGCCGTACCCATACTCGGGCTCGCGGACAAATGATTGTGTTGGTGAGGGGTATGAAGGGTTTGGTTTTTCTTTAGTGCGTGTTGATGGTGTGCATCCGCTGAGTGTCATGGTTGCGGCGGTGAGTCCGAGGGTGAGAATGGTTCTGCGTGTGGGCAGGTGTACAGAACTCATCGGGTCTCGCTTTCTACGCATTATGGCTAGTGTATTTACTCTACCGCATGGGGGAGTATTAGGTTTACGTGGTAGGTAGCTATATTGCGAGCAGGGTAATGGAGGCAAGGGAAGCAGAGGTAGTCGAAGAAGCCTGCTGCATTGCATACCCCGTATGCAATGCCACCGCACCACCCGGGCAGCATGAGAACAGCACGGAGGTGGATACGGCAGGCGTGCAGAGGCAAAGTCAGTCACCCCGCCCGCAGCACGAACACGGCGAAGCCCCCGCCGCGCATCCGGGAGAGTACCCGGTGCCCAGCAGGGGCTTCTAGGAACAAGCTACAGAACTTTACGCGCGAGCGTCGAAGTGCTGCAGACCGGAATCTTCGCGGCTACCGCCTTGACCGTCGCCAACATCGCGGTAATCGCTGATCCATTCAATTTTCTGAACCCACTTGACCATCTTGTAGCCGTGCATGGAATCTGCACGCAAGCGTAGGGGACCACCGTAAACATCTGGGAGGGGCTTATCGTTCATACCCCAAGCCAGAATGGTTTCGTCCTCCATTGCCATGGAGATATCCAAGCATTCGTAGTAGGGTTCGGTGGGTCGACCATCGTAAGTGTGACCCACGTGCCCGAAGGAAGTCACCATAACGTACCGTGCGTTATCGTCCTTTTCGACAAGGGCGAGTACATCACGCAGGCGAACGCCTTCCCATTTGGCGATGCCCGTCCACCCCTGCATGCAGGTGTGCATCGTAATATTGACTTCCTTGCCCAAGGACTTCAAATCGTCGATGCTTAGCGACTTCGGCTCTTTCACCAAACCGCCCAGCTCCAGGCGATAATCTACGAAGTCCTGTTCACGCAGTCGGTTCCATTCGGTGCTTTCACGCTCTGTAGGCGGGCGTGTGTTAACCCAGTGGAACGGCGAAATATCGGCATCCGTGAAGGTCTGCTTCTTGACCTGGCGTGAGGAAATGCGATCCAGGAACAGGTTGCGAACCGGCTGGGTCAGGCCCCAAACGAAGGTCTGGGCGAAGCGCAGGTCTCGATGCGACCAGTAAGAAGCACCGATCCAGACCGCGAGAACCACGACGACGCCAACGATCAACATGGTCACTGCTTGGGCGAACTGTGCCGCATCAATCTCGTTGTAGTTCTTGTTGAGCATCATGTGCGCAATGTTGTACTGCGGGTGAACGATGAGTACCAGCGCCACGTGCATAATCGTGAAGACGCAGTAGAACGCCATGCCCAAGAAGTGAATTGAGCGGGCGGTCTGGCGGTTACGGAACAACCGCACGTAGCGTGGGAAGCGACCGCAGAACGCGGGGCTCATGATAGGACCGGTGGCAATCATCAGCGGTGCCACGATGAAAACCACGGTGAAATACATGAGCTTCTGAAGCGCATCGTAGGGCTGGAAATGCTCAATAGAGGGGATTTGGAAACCCGCGTAAATCTGGATGGACTGCCATGCCTCGGGGAAAATATCCCAGGAGGTAGGCACAATACGACGCCACTGACCCGTAATAAAGAGTAGGCTCACATAAACCAGACCATTAGCAATCCAGATGACGGTAGTGAGAGCGTGCCAAGCACGTCCCAAGCCAATCTGAGCCTTACCGGGGAGCGAGATCAGAGGGGAGAGGCTTCGTTGATCGTCGCGGGCGGTGTATTCGCCAGGGACGGTTGAAACCTTATCCTTCGTGAACTTGAGCCACTCAGACCCGGGGGTGCAGTGGTTGTTCCAGTAAAAACGCGGATGTGAGGCAATAACTTCCCAACCGGATCGGATGAGAAGTCCAATCATCAGAAAGTTAATGAAGTGGGTGATGCGCAGCCAGGCAGGAAAGTCTAGTGCTACACCACCGGCACTCATCATGAGTGTTTGGTGCATTTGTCTTCCTTAGAATGACTGTGTGTGCGTATGGAATTAGTGTGTGAGGCCGTAAAGTTGAGATGCTCTGATGAGCTATTCGGAGGTTGAGTCCATATCGTTCTCCGTCCCTGTAGAGCTCGTCTGTCAACGCGGGACTACCCGGAAGAGTCATGTCTCGACTAACCTGCAACCCCACATGAGATATTGGATTCTGTGGGATTTATAAGCAGCCCTGCCGTGTCTATTTCATCTTAGCTGACACAGTGTCACTCGCAAAAGATAAGAGTCGTAACACGCCGAAAATTTGTCGTAAAAATACCGAATATTACGGACTTTTGAGGGTGTTAATGACCTTAAGTAATGCTGCTGGACAGTGATTGCGTGATGGGTAAATTATGGAATTTAAGAGGTTATATGTATGAAAACTTAGGATACCCTTTTTGTGGGTTTAGAGCGATTAAACCAAAATTACATGTTCTTATTTTATGGTTTCAGACACCTCAACTCGTCGGCACCCTGAGAACCGAAGTATGCACGATGCACGCGAACGCAGCAGGTGAGTCTGGGGCGGGCGTATCTCCCCGCCCGTACCTAGAGCGCGAGTAGATGAATACTTCGGGAGGGGAACCAACGAGAGGGGCACAAGGTCGTTCGAGACTCCACGACGTAAAGACCTCAAGTTGGTAGCCGTCTGAACCTTGTAATTTTCCGGGTGCGCCACATCCGCGCGGCAAAATCCCTACAATGAACCATAAACGCCGAACGAGCAATGCCTTGCGTCAAGTCTACAGGAGCAGCAGATGAGCAATGATATGGATCTTCGCACCTCCTATAAGAAATTCATCCAGGACTTACCCCAGCTTCTCGCGGACAGAGGCCCCGAACAGGTATATGCCCTGTACAAAGCCGAGAATTATGGCAGCCTGCGCGCGGGCGGGTTCCGCGAGGAAATCGAACGAATGGCCAGCCCTGCACCTCACTGGTGCGATCAGGGGTTCTTTCGGTTAGCTGAGCTCTACGATGGGCTGCAGCTGAACCATGACGACGACTATTTTCTGGCGCTTATGAACCTGAACGTTTCGCTTCGGCAGAGCCTGCTACGCCACGACCAGCAATTTCGTGACGAGCTGCTGTGGCACCTATTCACCGTCGAGGGAACCCCCGAAAGGTCGTTCACGACGGTAGATAAAAATACGTTCAGAAACACCTGGCAGAGAGAACTGCTTGAGGCTTCTGCCGAGGGGCTGATTCCCCGGGAACATCTGCTAGATGCGTGCCTGGCATCGTTAGCGCGGGACTTCGCCGCCTACCGCGCCGGGTGGTTCTCCCGCATGTATGCCGCGCTCAAACCCACCGCCGCAGAATCCGCTCAACGGCAGGATACGCTCGTGAACCTGCTGGGGTCGCCGGTGGGCACGACCGTCACCCTAGCGGTCAAACAGCTTTCGGCGGTGCATCGGGCGGGGCTTCTTGAGGCCGACCGGTTCGTTCGTGGATGCGCCCCCGCGCTGCTAACGAGCAAGGCGAATGCGCTGGCGATCCTCAAACTCTTGGCGTCTCTGCTCGGTACAGTCGGCAATGCGCCGGTTGCCGAAGCATCTGTTGCGGGGCTGAACCACGCGCATCCACAGGTGCAGGTGGAAACCGCAAAATTACTGCATCAAGCCAAAGCGGCTGAAACGCTGTATCAGCATGTGCAGAACCTCAGCCCGGTTGCACGGCAGGAATTAGAGGACGCCGAACTCCTGAAACGTACAGAAGAGGGAACCGCGCATCATACAGCCTTGAAAGCCCCAGTTGAGGCCGAGCAGACCGCCGAGGACACGAACCACGATGCCCCGCATCCTGATTACGTGCGTTCCGGAAAAAGTACGGGTAAAGTCCCCAATATTCTTGAGAGCATCCGAGTGAGTTGGGATTATCGTGAAAGCGAGGCGAAACGCCCCAACGGCAAACCCGAAAACGTGTGGTGGAGCCCCACCGTGCACCTGCCTGCCGCAGAACCACACCACACGCCGGACGAAAAACATCTGCTTACCCTGCACTATGCAACAACGAGCTGCGAAGAACTGGCACGCCTCTGCCCTTCCTCCACAGTGCCCGTGGCAGTAGGGCTGTTGGAACGATGGGTCTTTCTCGACGAAGAAGACGGGCACCACTACATGCATGATATGGTCCAGACTCTCAGGAACCATCCGGGGCAGTGGAACTCCATTACCGCGCAGGCACTCGCTGTGCTGGCTACTTCAAAGCATCATATAGACCGTGCGGGAGCCGCCGAGTTGTTGGCGGAGAACCTTGACGGTCGGCTCTCCTACGAAGACGCCACTACAGGGTTTTCGCAGGCTGCCCCGGCGCTGATGTTCACCCGGTGGGCGCATACCTTTGAGGATATGGCGTCCATAGACCCGCGCGTTACCCTACGTTTCTTAGGCGGTCTGCTGCCGCATTGTGAGCGCACCCAGCACGGGATGGGGAAGCTCTTGGGAGTATATGCGCAGGAATACGTGCGTGTTCACGGCGCGAAGCGTAGCGCGGATGATTTCCTGCAGCTAAGCTCCGAGATGACCGCGTGGTTAGGCGGTTTTAAAGGATCCTCGCAGGCGGCAAAACACGCGCGGGCTATACTCAAAACCCTGACCTAAATACGCTTCCTCAGCCTGGGAAACCAGCTAGTTCTCCGGCGTTTTCGGGGGTTTAGAGGACCCCGAAGAGCCATTGCCCCGCAGAGGGCTGTGCGTTTCTTTCGTCGGTTTCACAGCCGGAATCATGCCGGTCGTAAGCTTCACCGTCGCGTTGCGGTGCGCCTTCAACGCATCAATCTGTGCACGCTTAGAAACACCGGACTCAGCCTCAGCCGTCTGCGACCTAAAAGCCCGCTTAATGGCTGCAGCCCACAGCGGGAACAGCAGAACCGTGAGAGCACCACCAGCCACCAGAAGCGATGCGGTAGAGCTCTCCAACAGCCCCGAACTCGTGGCGATACTCGTGACCGCCACAATAATAGGCAGACCCGCCGCCGAATACAGAGCCAACTCAACCTTCTCGCTCATTGACTGCAGTCCCGAACCCGTGTTCGTGAACCGCTCCGCGATAAACACCGGCACCCCGCGCACCAGCAGAATACCAATAACCACCATCGCCAACAGCAGAGGCGAAGACGCCACCACAGAAGGGTTAATCCCCATGCCGCTGACCACAAAAAACAGCGGAATCATGAACGTAAACCCGACCGTCTCTAACCGTGCCGTGATCATATGAAGTGCACCCACCGGGGTGAGCGAACGCATAATAATACCCGCAGCGAAGGCGCCGAGCACCGCATCCAGCCCGAAAAGTGCCGTAAACATAATGAGGGTAGCCAGCAGAAACATAGCAAGACGCAGCACAAGCTGACTGGTTGTGTTAGTTTCTACCGCCATAATCTGGCGCAGGCCGGGCACTTTCTGCAGAAGACGATGCGGAATAATCGCCGTCACCACAGCAATCGCCATGAACCCCAGCAGAATCAAAATCGCCAAACCCGGAGAGTACGAGGAGAGCAGCAGCGACATCGCAAAAATCGGGAAAAGCTCGCCAACGGCACCGTGCACCAGCACCGCGTTACCCACCCGAGTACCCGCCGCACCATGCGATTTGAGCATGGGCAGCAGCGTGCCCAGAGCCGTGGAACTCAGTGCAATACCCACCGCAATATAGGTATTAAAACCCCTGGTGAAACCGGTGATGAGCGCCGCCCCCAGCACGCCCAGCCCAAAACATATAAACCAGGTTACGATCGCGCTTTTACCCTGGCGGTTACGCAGCGAATCGACGTTAATCTCAAACCCGGCAATCAGAAAGAGCATACCTAAACCCAGCTCTTTCAGCAGCGGAATGCCGCCGTCGCTGCCGGATGCCAGCCCCAGCACGTTCGGGCCAATGAGCACACCGCAGATCAGCAGGAACACCACATCGGGGATGCGCTTGCCCGTTAGCCGCGACATAATGGGCGAAAGCAGCGCCGCTAAGGTCACCCAGAAAATCGAGACATACTGCGCGGTACCCTCAACCCCGGACGCCTCGTGCGGACCCGCAGCAAGAATATGCGTGTGTGCGGCGGCGAGGGGCTGGGCAAGCTGAGAAACATCCAGAACGTTCATAGTGAAGAAAGCATACCTTAGATACTTCGGGTTATTCACATAGGAGGGGCTGCCTGTGTTCTTTCAAAAAGACTAGGCGTAAGTACAGCGGGCGAGGAAATCTACTCCAGCTGCCCAAGGTATCACATGACGTTCCGAAGCCAGCGGATAACCCGCACACAACAATCCGGTATCTTGCACCCCACCCCGCACATCTGCGCCCTGAGCTGGGGCAAAACAATTTGACATCACATGATGCGGCATACCCTCAACACGAACCGTCATAGCATCAGGGCCGCTAGAAACCGCCAGCAGAACACGGTACCGTAGAATGCACCACCACAGGCACGAGCGAGCAGGAGATGCATGCTACCGGAAACCAACACCCGGCGAGATACCGGGTTAGACAGCGCTCGCGCCTTTGCGCTTCTGCTCATGCTCATTCCTGTGAGCGTAAGCCTTAACCTGGTGCCTGGCAAACATCTGAGCTGGCTTTCACAGGTGCTTCCGCAGGCATTGAACCTGTTTGCCGTGATTCTGGGCGCAGCTGCATATTTATACTCCCGCAAGGTGGCTTTTCCGCAGTTTTTTGCGAGCAGTATCGTGCGTTTTCTGGCGTTCTGCGTGCTCGGCTGGATTCTCGCCCAACTTCCACGCAGCACCTTTGCGGATCAAGCTTTTTCCGGGTGGAAAGACTTCCCCATCCGTTTCGATATGCTTCTGCCCCTAGCTGTGCTGACTCTGCTGAGCATCGGGCTGGTGTACATGCCGTTTTGGGTGCAGCTTGCCGTGACCGTGCTCGCCAGCCCCGCCGTGCCGTTCACTTACGAGCGGCTGAGCGTGGGCGGGTGGACTGCCGACGACTGGCTGCATCGCACAATCCCAGCAATCGTGAACGAGAGCGCGGGAACCATGTTTCAGGATGGGTTCAAACTCATCTGGCTTATGGGCTTGGGCATGGTGCTGTGGCGAGGATACGAAAAACTCGGCGCACGCTTGGGCATACCGGTGGCGCTGGGTTCTCTTGCCGTGAGCATCTACCTGTGGGCGTATCCGCATGCCCAACTGGAACCGCTCACGTGGCCGATCGTACTCACCATCGTAGGAGTGGCGGGAACCGTCTGCACCTGGGGCGAATTTGCGCGGCTCAGCGCCGGAAAAGGTGTGCTGGAACCGTTCGCGCGGCTGGGTCGAATGTCGCTGAGTGCATCCATTGTGATGCTGGGGCTGGCATTCTACGGTGGCGGGCGGCTCGTGACGATGGTCGCCGGTGAAGGTTATCTCGCCCCGCAGCAGGGGAGCGTCTATGGATATGCGCTTTGGTTCGGGTTCCTACTCGTATGGTGGGTGCTGGCGATGATGCTGTGCACCCTGTGGGAGAAAATTCAGCAGCGCGGCCCCCTCGAAATGGCGCTCGCCCTCATGAGCGGGCGGGGTTAGCCCGGCGAAGTGACGAATATGCTAGCACGCACGGTTTCTCTTCGATACTCTGGTGCTTACTCAAGAACACATGAGAGAGGAATAAGTCCGTGACGTACTTTGCGTACAGGGTGGTGGGGAAGACTGAATATAACGGATTTGATGTCCCCCAGACTCCGCAGTCTTTCGCCGACGATACCGAGCAGCGCCTCACTGAGCCCGACTTTTTGGAGGGTGACAAACGCTTCGCCCTCGTGGTGTGGGCTCTGCCTGAAGGCGTGAACCATGTTGATGACGTTCCCCAGGATTCGGTGGCGCACGGCAACTATATACAGTGTGCCGGTTCTACGCATGCGATGACGGTGGAAATTAGGGTGACTGCCGAAGATGGTTCGTACGAACAGTACACGGTGGCCCGCAAACCCGTGACCGACCCCGATGCGTGGACAACCATCACATGGGTTGGTAACCGTATGCCCGTTCAAGTGCACCCCGAAGAGGTTTTCACGGGTGAGCAGGCGGCGCCTATCTTCCGCGCCTACATTGAGGACGGTGTGATTCCGCCACGCGAGTTGCTGCGTACACTGGATATTTAGATGTTTGGTGAGGCCTAGGGGGGGACCCGGGCAGAAGGTACATACAACAAACCCCCTGAAGATTACTCTCAGGGGGCTTAGGGTTGGTCGGGATGACAGGATTTGAACCTGCGACCTCGTCGTCCCGAACGACGCGCGCTACCAAGCTGCGCCACATCCCGGTGTTAACCTGTCGGACAACCCGCAGGCAACTCATCAATAATAGCCGAAGAGCCCGGGGAAAGCAACACGAATAAGCCCTCTCAAAAACCTGTAAACCCTGCATTTCCAGGGGAATAGGCGCAGTGTCTTGTGCGTGTGCTTCCGCCTTCTGCTTGATGCACTAAAAACGCGGAAGCACACGCAACACTGGAGAGAAACGCTCAACATTTCCCGCAGCGGCTATACAAGATTACTCGCCTAGATCTTGGCGATGCGGAACACAAATGCGGCAGTCGCTTCACGAGTAACGGGTTCATGCGGGCGGAAGGTGCCGTCGGGCCAGCCGGTTGTGATCTTCTGGGTCTTAAACCACGAGATTTCGCGGTAGAACGGGTTCGCCGAGGTCACATCCGTAAAGGGATCCTGAGCCGGTGCCGCATCGTCGTTCATATTAGCGGCACGGTAGAAGAACGCCGCCAGAGCCTCACGAGTAACGGAATCGTGCGGGCGGAAAGTGCCATCGGGTCAGCCCGTCGAAATACCGGTCTCTCCCAGCCACGTGATCTCCTGATAGAACATATGGGTCTGGGGAACATCCTTGAAGACCACCGCCGCTGGCTTTTCGCTCGGTGCAGGTGCGGGAGCCTCCGGAGACGGACCGTCACTCGGAGCCGGTGCGACTACAGGCGCCGCAGGAGTCGGATCTACCGAAAGTCCGGGGTTCGTCTCAGCTGCCGGTGCGCTGGGGGCTGCGGATGCGCTCGGCGCAGGATCCGCAAGAGCAGGCTGAGCAGCAAAGGTCAGGCCAAGAGCAAGAGTGAGTGCAGAAGCGGTGCCCTGAGCCAGAAACTTCCTCGCATCATTGCGTGACATATTTTCCTCCATGAGGTTATAAGGGTTTAAGTGAATGAGTATCTGCGCGCTCTACGAAGCGGCAAGACACCTTTATCATCCGCAAAAAACTTTGCCGTGTCTACTCAGGCGGTTACAGCTAAGAACTATGACGTTTAGGGCTCTCATGCACGTATCACAATAGATAAACGTGCGCATAAGAGTTAGGTGCTGGGGGAGCTTGAATCCTGCCGCGCATCCTCCCACGAGGTGTACATTGCGGCAAACTCGCCACCGGCGGCAATCAGCTCCTGCGGTGAACCATCCTCAACAACAGACCCCGCAGAAACAACCAGCACCCGGTCCGCACTCAGCACGGTCGAAAGACGATGCGCAATCACCACGGCGGTACGCCCCGCCAACAAGGCATTGAGCGCCCGCTGCACCGCACGTTCGCTGGGAATATCGAGGGATGCGGTGGCCTCATCCAAAATCAGTACCCGCGGATTTGCCAAGAAAACGCGGGCAAAAGACACAAGCTGACGCTGCCCGGTTGAAAGGTTCACACCGCCGCGCCCGAGCATCGTGCCGTACCCCTGCGGGAGGGTCTGAATAAACTCATCCGCGCCGACAGCCTGCGCCGCCCGGCGTACCTGGTCGTCGGTCGCCTGCGGGTTTCCCAAACGAATGTTCTCGGCAATCGAGGTTGAGAACAGAAAAACTTCCTGGGTGAGCATAACGACGTTTCGGCGTAGCTCCTGATCGGTCAGGGAACGCACATCCACGCCATCGAGAAGCACTCTGCCGGTATCAACGTCATAGAAACGGGCAATTAATTTGGCAATCGTAGACTTCCCGGCACCGGTTTCACCTACGAGCGCCACCGTCTGCCCCGGTGTAATCCTCAGCGACGTAGGCATGAGCGCGTGCTGACCTGCAGTGTAACCGAATGCGGCATCCTCAAGAACGATCTCACCCAGCGGGGCTGCTTCCACCGAACTCTCGGTGCTCACCGGCGCGGTGGGGGACTGCGGCAGGCTTACCGGATGCTGCGGGTCTTGAATCTGTGGCTTCTCCGCTAAGAACCCGGAAACCTTCTCCAACGCCGAAAACGCCGACTGGAGTACGTTATAAAACTCGGAGAGCGTCATAATCGGCTCAAACACCCGGTTCGCATAAATAATGAGCGCAAGCAGGGTGCCCACCTGCATGGTGCCGCCGAGCACCGCATACCCACCAATCACAAGCGCCGCCGCCACAAAAATATTGCCCAGCAGAATCAGCACGGGGGAGTAGATGCCGAAGAGCTTGATAGAATCCATGACCGCAACCCGGTACCGCTCGGCGTTGCGTGCGTACGATGCGCGCGCATCCGCCTCTGCACCGAAACTCTTGATGGCTCGAATACCGGTGTAGGTTTCAACAAAACGGCTTGTCAGTTGGGCAGATTCGTTACGCATGGCACGGAATGCGGTTTCTGAGCGGGTGCGGAACCAGCGGGTTATCAGCCAGATGGGAACCGTCATAGCCACCAGAAGCAGGCCGATGCGCCAATCCAACAGGAAAATGGCGATTACTGAGAACGCAATCCCCAGCAGGGTTGTGGCAAGCTGACTTATACCGCTGTCTAAGAAGGTGCGAATCGTATCAATATCGCTTGTCAGCCGCGAAATTACGCGGCCCGATGTATATGACTCGTGGAACGAGACGCTCAGTGACTGCGAATGCTGGAACACGCGCGTGCGCAGGCTCAACAGCACACCCAGCGAAACCCTCACCGTATAGACCACATTCACCCAGGTCAGGGTGCCGTTAGCGAGCACGGTCGCCCCAAAAAGTACCACAAAGAATATAAGCGGGGTGCTGTCGCCGCGTGTGAGCGGTTCAATCGCGGTATCGAGCACGCGCGCAATCAGCCAGGGCTGTACGGCGGATGCGATCGCCCCGAGTATCACCGCCGCCACGGAAATCGCCAGGGACAGCCGATGCGGGCGCAAAATCTCGCGCAGTAGACGGTACGAACGCTTCCGAGCCTGCTGCCGCTCTTCGGGGGTCAGGTTCGTGCGTTCGTCGGAATTCGGCACGAGGCGCGTGGGCATTAATCCTCGTCCTGCACACTCATTAGGCGGCGATACTGTGGCAGCTTCATAAGCTCGGTGTGGGTGCCTTGGGCGGTAATACGGCCATCCTCCAGCAGCAGCACCCGGTCGGCAAGCGCCACCGTTGAAGGACGATGCGCGGTCAGCAGGGTGGTAGCCCCGCCCAGTCCTTCGTGCCCGGTGCGCAGCGCCTCAATAATCTTCTCTTCCGTGTGAACATCCAGCGCCGAGAACGGATCATCAAGCAGCAGCACGCTCGGGCGGACCGCCAGGGCACGCGCCAAAGAAAGCCGCTGCCGCTGACCACCCGAGAGGCTCAACCCCTCTTCGCCAATAATGGTATTGACCCCTTCGGGAAAGTCGTCCACGAAATCACAGGCTGCGATCGTGAGGGCGGCGCGCACACGCTGATCCGCCTCCTCAGAAGAGCTAAGATCGTGCACCCCTAGCAGGACGTTCTCACGCACCGACCCCGAGAACAGCACGGCCTCCTCAAAAACAGAGGCCATTTGCGCGCGTACCTCAGGCAGCGGCATATCGGCGGCATCATGACCGCCCAGCAGAATCTTTCCCGACGAGGGCTCATAGAACCGCGGAATCAGGTTGAGAATTGTCGATTTTCCGCTGCCGGTAGCCCCCACGAGCGCCAAAATCTCGCCTGCAAAAGCCTTAAACGTAATATCGTGAAGTACCGACGGAGTTTTCGAGGTTGCAGCCTTCTGCTGTGCACGCGCAAACTCGCGTTCCTGCTCTGTAGGCTCAGGGCTTGGATCCTGCATATCAGCCTGTAACTCCGGGAACGCCGCAGGATCGGGGTCCGCCTCCTGCGCGGAATCGGCACTGTCCTGGTGATCCTGCGAGCCCTTGGCAAAACCTAGAATCTTCGCCAGAAAACCGCCCAAACCGCTCTGCTCGGCGTGATCCGTTGAAGCCCCATCCTGCCCGGAATGCTCCTCAGGAACCTCAGCCGTGCGCGCTTGATTCTCAGCGGAATCTTCGTGCGCGCGAGCTTCCGAACCAGAGTCAGAATCTACAGCGCTTGCCTGCTCGGCATAGCTGAAGCTCACCGCCTCACACGCCACAGAAATTGCGCCACCCGAAGGATAAGCCACGGTCTCCTCCTCAACTAGTCTTACCTGTTCATCGCCGGGGTCCGCCATCACCTCAACGTGACGTTCAAACGCCACCCGATAATTCAAATATGATGCCATCAGCGCGGTCGAACGGAGCACATGCCCCAACACCACCGTCAGCACCGCAAAATAGGCGGTCATCGCACCCAAAGAAAGACTACCCGATGCTACCTGCGGCGCGCCCACCAGCAGGGCGAGCATCGTCACCGCCCCCACAATCACGCGCTGATAAAATCCCACGCGCGCCACCAACATGGCACGGCGATGCTCCACCTCATTCAAATGTTCGGCATCGCGGGTATACTCAGTAATCTGCTCGGGGGAGCGGCCCAGCGCTTTCACCACCCGAATACCGCGCACAGACTCCTCAATACGAGTCGAAAGATCGCTAGTGAGCCGCTGAATCTCGCGGGTGTATGCCTCATATTTGCGTACATAGCTGATGAGCGAGAGCACCAGCACCGGAATAGCCACTACGAAAATAACCGCGAGCGGGGTGGATGCGGTCACCATAAAATACCCGCCCGTTACGAACATGACCACAACAGAAGTCATCTGCACCAGCGCAAACGAAAACCACCGGCGAATCGTACTCAAATCGCTCATGGAACGGGTGAGCAGCTGCCCGGAAGACCACCGGTCAAGAACGCTCAGCGGCGCCCGCAAAATCCGGTCAAAAAAGTTCATGCGCATGCGGATTTCAAGCGTGGAGGTAGGATCCACGATCAGCCACCGCCGCCAATACGCCAACGATGCGTTCCCCACGCCGATCAAAAGTACTAGTCCGCCGCCAATCCAGACGCCCGCCTCGGTCGTATTCTGCACAAGCTCATCGACAATGAACCGAAGCATCTGCGGAATAGAAATTTCGAGAATCGCCGCACCAACAGCGACCAGCATGCCGATAGCCCAGCGCCACCGAATCGGGGCAATATACGGCAGGAATTTGAGGGGCGCGCGCTCGCCCGCATCATAGTTCACGGGCGCGGGAATAGGCTCCGGGGCAGTTTCCAAGAAGGGATTGCGTCGTCGAGAAGTGCCGGGGGCGTGTGTGCGGGTCGTGCTCGATTCCTCCTGCTTAGATGCGGTTCAACGTTTCTACAAGGTGTGAGCGTTAGTGCTCTTAATTATAGAGCGGCATCCCGGATGCACCCGCTACGGTTCTGCCCTGAGCGTCCCGTTCTTATCGGTGAGCTTAACCCGTTTCCTCTTCTCCTAGCACGCGAGCAGGCAGCTTTTGACCGAGCAGGTAGTATTTTCCTACCTGCTCGGCCAAAAACCACCTGCTCGCGGAGGCTACGCGGCCATAGCCTAGGCGTAGTAGGTGTTCAGATGCGCCAGGTAGTCATCCGCGCTGTCTGCCACTTGTTGGGCGGCAGCTTCATCGTAGCTCTCATAGGTGTCGATGGTGTGGAACGCGAAGAGAGGCTGATAATCGGCGCTGATATAGTTGGCCGTCAGCTCGAAAGGGCGCAGAGTTTCGGCGACGGTATACCCGACGGAGCCTTCCGCACTGTACTCTGGGGCGGGAGCACCCAGCGAGACGGCAATGCCGAGTTTCTTATTCTCGAACGCCTTGCCCTTCGAGCCGTAGGCCCACCCGTACGTCAGCACCTCGTCGCACCACTGTTTCAGAAGCGGCGGGCAGTTAAACCAGTACACCGGGAACTGAAGCACAATGTTCTGATGCTCTTCCACGAGAGCCTGCTCGCGCTCTACATCAATCACGCCGTCAGGGTACTCGCTGTACAGCTCATGCACGGTAAACCGATCCGGATGCTGGCGCAGCATGTGAACCCAGGATTTGCTGACCATAGAATCATGGATATTAGGATGCGTGACAATCACAAGGGTTTTCATGGTATTCCCTTCCGCTCGACTTGAGAAAATACCATGGTATCCATGCCGTTTAGCTCTGACAATACCTCAGAGTCCCCTTTCGGCTAACGGCTATAAAGCGATCTCTCTCAAGGAGGTGCGCTGCTGACCGTGCGCATCAAAATTCTTCGGATCCAGCCATTGCAGCAACCGGTGTTTACGCTGCTCCCATTCGGTATCCAGCATTGAATACCACGCCGTATCGCGGTTGCGGTCTTTATATACGACGGCTTGGCGGAACGTTCCCTCATAGGTGAATCCCAGACGCTCGGCTGCGCGGCGTGAAGGCTCATTCAGTGCATCGCATTTCCACTCGTAGCGGCGATAGTGCAGCGTCTCAAACACGTATTGCGCCAGAAGGTATTGCACCTCTGTGGCGGCGCGAGTGCGTTTTAGACGTTCGCCATACGTTACACTACCCACCTCGATAACACGGTGGGCGGGGTTGATGCGCATGAGCGCTAAAGTGCCAACCGCACGCCCATCCTGATCTATCACAGCCAGATAGTACGGGTCGGTGGATTCCTCCATGCGCTTGAGGAGGGTCTCTAACTCTGCCCGGTCAGCAACAGGGTTCAAGGATAAATAGGTGAAACTCGGTTCGGGAGCTTCAGGGCCGTAGACCTCGTACAGGTCGTTGCCGTGGCGTTTTGCATCAAGTTTTTCGAGGCGGCAGTAGCGCCCCTGTAAACAATCAATGCTGGGAGTCTCGCCCGCGCGGTAGTCGGGCAGGGCATCGCCGATAGGTTGCTGGTAGTCGTTATATCGCATGTACCTTTCCAATGCATTGCAGTAGTAGGGAAGAGTGTCTTCCGGTATTTACTCTACACGCGAGCAGGTTATGGGATGTGTTTAACCTGCTGGGTAGCAACGAATGTAAATCTATTTGTCCTGTGTTGAAGATAGATGATCTCTTTGTAGGTCTCTAATTAGGGATGCAAATTTGGGGCAGTTAGCTCTTTCAAGGTATGCGCTTAGATCTAGACTTTTATGTCTTCGCCTCATGTATTCTCTTTGCATTTGTATGATTTCAAGAACCTCTTTATAACCTTGTGTATCAGTAACAATTTTTATGAAAAAATCGTCGGCTGTAGAAACGTTGTACTTAGATGGAGAAGGAAAATCTTTAACGTTTTCGGTCAGCAGAACATCAATATGTCCGTCTAGGGCTGCGGAGTGTACGTGTAGATCGTAGATACAGGTACCCCCGAAGAAGATCCCGAGAATTCAACAAAATCATCTATGCACATTCTGATTTTAGAAATTTTAGTCTTAATGGTTTTGCTGCTGGCAGTAGGGTGACGTCTGCGCAGGTGATACCGAACTTCTGCGAGAATATCTTCAGTGCATAGAATTGTAAAAGACTCGGGAAGATAGGTATGTAGGAAGAATAGCCAATCGGTTAGAGTCTGGCTAAAAAAGATATTCGCATCTACTAAGACTCGCTGAGATGGGCGTAGCTTATACAACATGGCGAATTGAACCTACCCCTCATCAAGTTCAGGATGCGCACTCTGAAAGTCAAGGAGATCATGCAGCGCTTGCTTCTTCTCGATACGTCGCTGCTCGCGAAAAGCAAAAACATCCTCGCGTTTGAACCTGCGGTGAGTGCCAGCTTTATGCGAAGGTATCCGTCCTTCATCAGCCCACTTGGCAAGAGTGGGGCGGGACAATCCCAGGATTGCGGCTGCCTCGCTGGTCGTTAAAATTTCTGGGCTGAACTGCACGGAAACATCGTGGTGAGCAAGAATAGCTTGAAATTGTGCACGAACAAAGTCGGCAACGGGTTCAGGGGCTTGAACCTTTTGCCCATTCGGCAGAGTCCCCTGAACCGTGAGGCTTTGGATGAACTCTTCTGATAACGGAATAATCTGTTCTTGCAGAGGCTCAGCCGCAAAAGTTCGAGTGTGCTGGGCAGTCATGACTGCTACCTCCTAACTCATACAAACTTGGGGATTTCTCCCTAGTTTACAGTATTTTTCGTTTGCAAACGAAAGTCGTAGTGCTAGAGGGGTAACAGAGTCAAGTTTCGGTTTGTATAGATTGTAGACGGAGTATGCACCTAGAGGTATCTGGAATATGTGGTATGCGGTAGTAATAAATACTGATGCAGAGAAAGCTTTTCGGTATTTACTCTACACGCGAGCAGGTAGCTTTTGGCTGAGCAGGTAGGAAAATACTACCTGCTCGACCAAAAACCACCTGCTCGCGGAATCTGAAGGGGGGGGAAGAGAACCTACCCGTCCTTTGCCGTGAGGGTGACGAGCACCGCCTCCGGGGGACAGAAGAGGCGCACCGGCGCGAACCGTGAGGTCCCCAGCCCCGCCGAAACCTGCACCGGAACATCGCCCTGGTAGCTCACACCCTTCGCACGCGAAGGCGGCAAATCACAGTTACTCACGAGCGCACGACCGCCCGGCAGACACACCTGCCCGCCATGCGTGTGACCGGCAAAAATAAGTTCGGCACCATCCTGCACAAATCTGTGCAGAGTGCGCATATACGGTGCATGCGCAACACCCACACGAATACGCGGCACGTCCGAAGACTCAAACGCCCGCGGTGAGAACCCCGGATGAGCATCATAACGCAGATGCGGATCATCCACCCCCGAAAAATCCAGGCGCAGCCCACCCAACGTGATGCCGTCGTACCGGTTAATAAGCCCTACCCAGCCGCGTGACTCAAAAGCGTCATGCATACGCTCAATCGGAAGCGGCATACGCGACCCTTCCTCAATCTCCTGAGGCGTGCGCGCTTGCCACAGATACCGTGCAGGATTCTTCAGTACCGGAGCAAAATAGCAGTTCGAGCCGGGCACGAAAACCCCCGGAAAATCCAGGAGAGGGTCAAGCGCCTCCAAGAGAGGGTCAAGCCCGCCCACATGCGAGAGGTTATCGCCCGTATTCACCACCAAATCCGGGTTCAATCCCGCCAATGAATGCATAAACTCGGTCTTCGCCCGCTGCCCCGGAATCATGTGCATATCCGAAATATGCAGAATCCTAAAGTTTGGCGACCCCACCGGAAGCACCGCGAGAGTTTCCTCGCGCACCTGAAAATTATTCAATTCGACGAAGCGCCCATACGCCGCCGTGGCGGCTCCCAAAGCGAGCCCCGCAGCCGCAAACTTCACCATACTCTGTGTGAAGTGCGAACCACGTACCGCTTCAGAAGCCGCCACGGATGCGCGGGCACCGGATGCGTTCTCACACATCGTGTGCCTTTCTTCAGTACGCCCTCTTAGTTACCGTTGACGTTTGTTGACGTCACCGATGCCGGGGGCTCAGTAAACTTCTCGGTGTTGTACTTCGGTGCCATGGCCTGCATGAACTGCTGCCACTGGGCACCCGCATAGGTCGCACCATCCACGTACTCCAGCACGCGACCGTTAATCGCAATACCGTTCATCGAGCGGTAACCCAGGTCGTTACTGCCCACCCACGAAGCAGTTGCCAGGCCGCGGGTGTAACCGACCATCCAGGTCTGCGAGGAGTTATCGTTCGTACCGGTCTTCGCGGCGGAAGCATCCGGCAGACCGATAGCGCGCTTAGGCGCTGAACCTCCGGAGGCAAGCACGCCCTTGAGTACGTAGCTCACACCATTAGCAATATCCGGGCTAATTGCCTGCTCACACTTAGACTCGTAAGTCTTCATGGGCGAACCGTCACTCTTAGTAATCTTCTCAAGTGGGCGCGGCTCACAGTACTTACCTTCGCTCGCGAAAGTTGCGTATGCACTCGCCATGGTCAGCGGGGTAGCACCGTACCTGGTACCACCAATGTTGGCACTGAGCAGACCCGGATCGTACAGCTGCTGACCCAGACCGTCGTGCAGGTGCAGCTTATTCGCCATATCGCTGATATCGCAGAGGTCGAGCTTACTGACCATCGAGTACAGGTAGGAGTTAGCCGAAACACGAATACCGTGGGTGACCGTACCCCAGGTCTGGTATCCCGGAACCGCGTTCTTGAAGGACCAGCCGTTAGCGGAGTCGCGGTAGTAATACTTACCGCCCTCCACACAGCGGGCGTTCCACCCAAAGTTGCTTGGGTAGGATAGGGCCGTACCATCGATTTGGGCGTTCACACCTCGACCAGAGTTAATCCACTGGGACAGCACCACGGGCTTGAATGTCGAGCCCGGCTGGAATCCGGGGGTACCGCCATAGAGCGAATCTACGTTGAAGTTAAACTGAGTCTGCGAGTGGTCGTTCGCATCCTTAGGTTTACCCCATTCGGCGTTCTGAGCCATCGCCACCACGCGACCGCTGCCAGGCTCCACACTGGTCAAAGCGGCGTTCACGTTGTTGGTGTTGGTGGAACCGGGCTGAACAGCCTCCACAGACTGTTTAGCGATCTTCTGCGCTTCGGGGTTCAGAGTACTCACAAGCTTAAAACCGCCGCGGTTGAGCAGGTTCAAACGCTCCTCAGGAGTTGCCCCGAAAGATTCATCAAGCGCAACATAGTTCACCACGTAGTTACAGAAGAATGAGCTTTCGCCCGCAACAGAGCAGCCCTTCTCAGGCGGATGAACATTGAGCTTAATAGGCGATGCAATGGCTTCATCGTATTCTTGCTGTGAAATCTTACCGTCACGAAGCATGGTGCCAAGCACCACATCGCGGCGTTCACGCGCCAAATCGGGGTGGGTCGTTGGGTCATAGGTGTTCGGTGACTGCACCAGACCCGCGAGAAGGGCCGATTGGGCTACCGAAAGATCCTTCGCGGAAATACCCCAGTAGTATTGGGCCGCCGCCTCAACACCGTAGTTGGTGCCGCCCAAGTTCACGATGTTCAGGTAGCCCTCAAGAATCTCGTCTTTAGACTTGTTCTGCTCCATCGAGATAGCGAGCTTCATCTCTTTGATCTTATCGAGATACCCTTTATTTCCGCCCAGGGTTGTGGGGTCTGCGCCGCGCTGCACATCGGAATCAACGATCAGGTTGTTCACGTACTGCTGCGTGAGTGTCGATGCACCCTGGCGCTTTTTCGGGTTCAGGAAGTTATTCGCAAACGCACGACCAATGCCGATAGCTGATACGGCACCGTGGTTGTAGAAGTCGCGGTCTTCCACCGAGATAATGGCATTACGCATATGCGGTGACATCTGATCGAGCTTAACCTCTGTGCGGTTTTCCTCGAAGAAGGTCGCAAGCTCGGTCTTACCATCAGAGGCGTACAGGGTCGATGGGCGTGAGAAAGGACCTTCTGAAATATCTTCCGGAAGATCTTGGAACCACGCCATTGAGGCATTAGCGACCATGCCAACACCTACCGCCGGGGGTACCACGATAATTGCTACCAAGAACCCGGCAATGATACTGAACGCCACAAACTGCAAAAAGTCACTGGGGCGACGCCGTTGCGCGCGCGATTTTTTTCGTGAAGCCATTCATTTAGTTTAGCGGATACACCTGAGAACGCATCCCTCAAAAGGGTTAAACTCTAGGTTTAACTTGCCGGTTTCCCGTCTTCGCGGGCAACGCGCCGGATGCGCATCCTTGGTTATATCGTGAAAACACTGGATCTATGCCCCGAAAATCCGCGTCATTTCGCGGGTTATGTACTCGGTGCGGGGCTGACCGGCGTATCCGGTGCACGAGGTGACCGTTCGGCGTCACGTTCTGCCCCTTTGTTACGCCTAGAGCGTTGAACCTGCAATAGAGCGCAATGACCTTGTTCGAGCCGGGGAACAGGACTAACCTAGAGCTATGAAGAAATGGGAATATTTGACTGTGCCGTTGATCGTGCACACCACCAAGGCAATCCTTGATAACTACGGTGAGGAAGGGTGGGAACTCGTTGCGGTTCTGCCCGGCGCACCCGCACCCAGCGGACCGAACCCCGCAGGCAACATGGTGGCACCCACCCAGGGTAACCCCATCGCCTACCTCAAGCGCGAGAAAATTGAAGGCTAAAGCCTTGCACCACGCCCGGTAACCTGAATCCTCCGGTTGCCGGGTTTAGCGTTCCTTTTGCGATATGCTTCTACACAACACTACATATATGCGGCGCACGTGCCACCAACCACATCCCTGGAGAACCCCATGACTGAATCCCGTTACGAACTGAGCATTCGTGAACTCGGCTACCAACTTCCCGAAGTCGCAGCCCCTGTCGCAGCCTATGTACCCGCCGTGGTAAGCGGGAACTATGTGTATACCTCCGGGCAGCTTCCATTCGTCAGCGGTCAGCTGCCCGCTACCGGTAAAGTCTCGGATTCAGGTGACTCAACATTCGTGACCCCTCAGGATGCCAAGAAGTACGCCGCCATTGCGGTGCTGAATGCGCTTGCCGCTGTGAAGTCCGCTATCGGCGACCTTGACCGGGTGAAGAAGGTCGTGAAAGTTGTGGGGTTCGTGGCATCTGACCCGGAATTTACCGGTCAGCCCGGCGTAATCAACGGCGCCTCCGAGCTGTTGGGTGAGATCTTTGGTGAGGCTGGTACGCACGCCCGCTCGGCGGTCGGTGTTCCGGTGCTTCCGCTGGACTCTCCAGTTGAGGTTGAAATCATCGTCGAGTACGTCTAATATTCTCAGGATCATGACTACGACACCTTCTCAGAAGCTGTACACCGGAGTAGTTCCGGTGGTTGGTGAAGAACGGAAGCCGCGCATCTTTACCGGGCGGTCTTCTGCACCTGCCGCACGCACCGAGCAGATTCAGCGTCTTTATAAAATCCCGGAGTTTATGCGCACCGCCGCCGAAACATGGGTATCCGAAGGCGGTGAGGATGCGGGGGCATGCTCGCTCCGCCAAGCGGCGTCAGTCATCTTTGTGCGTGACGGCGAAGACGGTCTTGAAACCATCCTGACCTACCGTCCGGGGTCCTCACCCTTGGGCGTTGTCGCTTTTCCGGGCGGTACCGTGACCCCCGGCGACGACGACGCAACCCCCTGGTACGGCCCGACCCCCGATGAATGGTCTGCCAAGTTCAAATTCAAAAACGTAACTTGCGCGCGACGCACCGTGATCGCTGCTATTCGTGAGTCCTTTGAAGAAACCGGTCTGCTTCTTGCCGGTGAGGACGGGCAGAATGTCGCCGAAAGCGGCGCGGGTGAAGAACAGATGAGTCAGCGTGAGGCAATCGCCGATCAAGACAAGAGCTTCGGGCAGTTCTTAACCTCAAGCGGGCTGAAACTGCGCACAGACCTGTTGCGCCCGGTATCGCGTTGGCAGTCGCCAGACTTCTTCCATAAACGCTACGACATCGCCTATTTCACCACGGTTGTTCCCGTGGGGCAGAACGCCAAGCTGCTGGAAGGCAAGGGTGTGTGGGGCAGCTGGGTGAATGTGCGCACGCTCATGGAGAGTAAGGATACTTCGGAACTGGGGGATCGTATCGGGCAGCCGAATACGATGGGTAAGACCCTTGAGGAACTGGTGACTCCCGCCGTGATGTGCATGCTTGAGTCGCTCGCCGCCTCAGAAACCGGGGTATCGTGGCTGGCAAAGCGTCGTACCGTTGAGGTGAAGAAACCCGTGCTCGTGAAGAACGACGGCGCGTGTATGCTTTCGTTTACCGAAGTTGTGCCGGTGTCATCTAAAACAGGAACGCTTGGCACAGTCGGTCCACTCAGGTCGACCTCTGTTGCCACCTCATAAAACTTGGAAGGCCGGATTTTCCGCAATTTGTGGAGAATCCGGCCTTTGTTGTAGGCAGATAGTCACAGTGAAAGGAAAAATCTCATGATTCGCAAAATTCAGTACAACGCCTATGGCGATCCCAGCGTCCTAGAAATGGTTGAGACAGATGAGCCTATGCCGGGGGAGAGCGAGGTTCGTGTGACGGTCAAAGCGGTTGGACTGAACCCCATAGATCTGAAAACTTTTGAGGGGTATAAGCCGCTTCGTGTCGCAGAGACGAGCAACCGTTTGCGTCACCCGTCCTGGTGGTTTGGCCGCGGTCCCGCACGTTTTCCGAAGGGTGTGGGGCGTGACTTCTCTGGTGTGATAGATGCCCTCGGCCCCGGTGTGAACAATGTTGCTGTGGGCGATGCGGTACTGGGAACCCTGCGCAGCGCTCCCGGTTCCGGCGTGACGAAAGGCTCACTGGCTGAGAAACTGGTGACTTCTGCACAGAATATTGTTGCGAAACCTGAGAACCTGAACTTTGAGGTTGCCGCAGCCTTGGGCGTCGCCGGGGAGACCGCGTGCGGGGCGTTCCGTGCAATCGATCTGAAACCCGAGGATGTGCTGGTTATCAGCGCCGCATCCGGCGGTGTGGGAGCCGTGGCGGTTCAGCTTGCGGTGCATCGGGGAGCAACAGTTATCGGTATCGCATCAGAGAAAAACGCGGAGTTTGTGCGCTCTCTAGGGGCTATTCCGGTTGCATACGGTGACGGTTTGAAAGAGCGTATTCTCAATGCAGCACCGACTCCGGTTACAAAAATGCTTGACTGCTACGGCGGTAACTACATTCCGTTAGGGGCAGAGCTCGGACTGAAAGGGCCCGCGATGGGCACGCTGATTCCTACGCCGAAGGCGATGATAAAAGGCGCGCAGTTTACGGGGGCGCGGCATGCGCAGCCCGGTGACCTGAAAGAAGTCGCCGATCTAGTGGCATCGGGAGATATTGACGTGACCTTAGCGCATGTGTACCCCTTCAAACTTGGTTCCATCCGTGACGGTTATAAGGAACTGGGTACGGGGCATGTGCGCGGTAAACTTGTGGTCACTATTCCCTAACAAAAGTCGAAAACTATGAAAATTTTAGTGTCCGGTGCTACCGGAAACGTGGGTCGTTTGGTCGTGGAACAGGCGCTTGCGCGTGGCTATGAGGTAGTTGCACTTGCCCGGAATCCGCAGAATCTTCAGCTTGAGCACCCGAACCTAACCATGGGCGCTGTAGATATTCTTGATGCTCAGGCCCTCAAACCCTGGCTTCAAGGCGTAGATGCGGTCATCAGTACCGTAGGGATTGGAACCTCGAAAACGCCGACAACCCTTTACTCTGCCGGGACAAAGAATCTTCTGGACGCCATGCAAGAGCATGGGGTATCACGTTTGGTCGTGATCTCTTCGGAGGTCGCCGAACATTGGGCTCATCAAGGGCTCTTCAAGCTCTGGGTGGTGTTGCCGCTGCTGCAGCACTTTTTGGGCGCGACCTACGATGATATGCGGCGTATGGACGTGGTGTTGTGGGAAAGCACTGCGCAGTGGACGGCGGTGCGTGCCCCTCGTATTCAGCCGATGAAAGCTAAAGGTTCTTATCGGCTAGATGCCCACAAACCGCTTCGACGCGGCTGGATGATTACCCCGGCAGATATGGCGACTGCGTTGCTCGATATTGCCGAACGTGAGGACCTGAACCGACAGCACGTCTACGTTGCTAACTAGATGTGAGAAGGCCTGCTATATCTTAATTTGGCGATGCTTATTTCAGCTATATGTTCCAGAGCTTACTTGCCGTTTGCCAGTTATCAGGAGCTCCCATATGTGAAATTGGGACTATCTGAACTTCTGGAAACGATTGTACGACTGTCGGTAACAGTTTTTTATTACCGACAGCGAACCTGTCTAAAAGAAACTGCACAAGTGTAAGTTGCCCAAAAGTGCGTGTCCATTCGGTATTTATGCAGTCGAGATCAGTGTGGGTACCTTGAGCAGGTAGCTTAGGTGAAATAGCATATACCCTGTTAAAAAGGCGCCCATGATGAGCGCAGATATTCCGCACGATGTTAAGAGCCTTAAGCCAGCTACGCAATTGAGGCGCAGTGAGGTCGCACTGACCAGATATAGTATTCTGCACGCTACGGGGTGAAAGCTCGTAAAGATAAGTTAAGCTTCCCCAGTCCATAATCTCCGTGGCAGCCCATACTGGAAGATTCCCGCCATATTTCTGTTTGTGGTGCTTAACAAAGTCTTCACGTGACGATTCAAGTTCACGGTCATAACGTTTGCGCCAATCTTTATATTTCTTCATTTCTTTAGGGGCACGAACTTTAACTCCAAGCTTGTAAGGATCGAGATGAATCAAAGGGTCGAGACTCCCTAGTTCATGACCAAGATGCGCACGTATCGCAAGCTCAATAGGTGTAAGAGCTGTAAATGTTGCTGTACGAAGTCGAGAATCAAATCTATATAAGTCAACTACATCTCTCAACCGCGTACCTGGAAAGAAAGTATCTGCACGGCTGCTATTTTTAAACTCCCGAAACGGGTAGCAATAACCGCTCAAACGATAATAGCTAACCTGCTGAAGTAAAAATACCGCTTCGTCGCGATCTCCTATGTCCATACCACGTCTGACTAGAATATCTATTTGTTCATTGTAAGTTTTAAATTCTTTGATGTCCTCGCCCATGAGTACCCTCTGTATGATGAAGACCGGCCCTGGACCTAACTGTCAAAGCAGTAGGCGGAACCGGTCGTGGTGATAAACACTCTACACAACGTTAGTCATTCTAAGCAAGCGCGCTCGCGCCTTATTCTTGATAAATGTCATAAGAACTTTCGTCTTGCTAGAGTTATCCGCACTCGCTTTATAAGGCAACCAGTCTCACCGGATTACGCTTCGCTCCATCCTATGAGACAGCCTTAGGTGCTCGCTGCGGACACCCTGCTGAGGCGCGGAAGTTCGTGCTTGATGAGGTATGCATCGTAAGCGATTCAGGATGGATCGCCTCCAGGCGAGACGGGCTCCCAGTCAAGTGCATGATGCGTACCTCACCAAACTAAAACACCGGTGGTAAGTCCTGTGCGTACAGCCCGTTTCTGCTAAAGAAAACTATGGTGCAAAGGCAGAGCACGCAAAAACCGCATCCGAAATCGTTGTATAACACGACGTATCGGATGCGGTTTTCTGTAAAGACTTTGGGTGCCGTCAGAGAGCTTAGCGCGAGCGCTGGCGCAGTCGCGGCAAATCGAGAATCACGACTGCGCGAGCCTCTAGGCGAATCCAGCCACGGGAAACGAACTCTGCCAGTGCCTTATTAACGGTCTCGCGGGATGCACCGACAAGCTGTGCCAGCTCTTCCTGGGTGAGTTCGTGGGCAACGAGGATGCCGTCGGTTGCGGGGCGCCCAAAGCGGTCTGCAAGGTCGAGGAGAGCCTTAGCGAGGCGACCGGGGACGTCGGAGAAGACAAGGTCTGCCAGCGCTTCGTTGGAATGGCGCAGGCGGCGTGCCAGGGTTTTGATAACCTGGTCGGAGATGCTGGGGTCCTGTCGCTGTGCACGTTTGAAGGATTCGTGCTTGATAGCAGCCAGGCGTGTTTCGGAAACCGCTACGGCATTGGTGGAGCGGGGGGAGGGGTCGAAGAGCGCCATCTCACCGAAGACGTCACCGGGTCCCATGAGCGCAACCATGTTTTCGCGCCCATCTGCGGCGGTGCGCCCGAGCTTGACCTTGCCGGAGAGCACAGCGAAGAGCTGGTCGCCCTGGTCACCCTCGTAGAAGAGCACAGCGTTGCGGGACAAATCAATTTCTTGGATATCGTCTGTAAGCAGCTTGAACGCGGCGTCATCGAGGGTCGCGAAGAGCGGGGAACGACGAAGGATATCGAGATCCATAGTTACTCCTTGAGTGGGATAGCGGGCGATTCTTTCGCTCGAAAATCTGTGCGTCACACGGTCGCATCTGCGAGACGGATACGATGTGAACCGCATCGCTGGTGTGTGACATATTCAACTAATACTAATACTGAGCGTACCTCATATTTTTTATTTCCGCATCTAAAAAACAACATCCAGGAGGAAAAGTTTTCTGCGCTTACGGGGAAAACTTAAGAAATTCACAGCTTCGCACTCTAGCATCAGCATGTACAGTGTGAGAGGGCGTTGAGCAGCGCACGAACTCTTCGACTTCTCTCATGCTCAGGTGTGCCTTCCGGACGCGCCGTGCGGATTCACCGCATTTTATGTATTCACCAAGGAGGACGCTCATGCCAGCAACTTTTAGCCCCCTTGACATTATTATTCCTGTCATTCTCGTGCTTTATTTCATTGCCGGTCTGCGCAGTGGCTTCTTTACCACGCTAGGCACCTTTATTGGTCTTGCTCTAGGCGTATGCGCCGCCGCGTGGCTCATCCCGCTCGCCGTTGCGGCTGTGGGATCTAAATGGGGGCTGATTACCGCTATCGGTATCCTGATCCTCTGCCTAACGCTGGGGCAGTGGTTGGGACTCATCGGCGGCCGCAGCCTGCGCCGCGTCACAGATATAACCCCGCTTAAAGGCGTGGAACGTTTCTTTGGCGGCGTGCTCAATGTTGCCGCCTGCGCGCTTGTGCTCGTGGTTTTGACGCTCACGATGCGCACCGTACCCCTGCCGCAGTTCAACGCCGCGTTGAACAACTCAAAGACCCTCTCATGGATGGTCGAGAACACTCCGGATGGTCTGCGCAACGGCATCGAAAATATTCGTAACGATGTGCTCGCATCCGGCACTATTCCCGAGGTGCGCCAGCTGATCGCCCCGGAAACCAGCGCGCCAACCCAGGGCGTAGAGACGGAGGCGCTCGATAACGCCTCTGCCTCTGTTGTGCAGATTCTAGGCGCCGCCGAACAGTGCGGATACACTTCAACCGGTTCCGGGTTCGTGGTGGATCATGGGCTTATCGCAACGAACGCACACGTGCTTTCGGGCGTGAACTCGCCTATGGTGAGGGATCAGCGCGGGCGCACCTGGCAGGGCGAGGTGGTCTATATGGATACCGCCCAGGATCTTGCCTTTATCCGCGTGCCCGGGATGAACCTGGATCCGCTGCCGATCGGCAGGAACGCTAATCCTGGCGAGACCGTAACCTTCATGGGTTACCCCCAGGGTGGACCGTTCAAGGCGCTCCCTGCGACCGTGCAGGGTGTGGGCAATACCCAGACCATTGATGTAGAGACCGGTAAGCCTAACCCGATGCGCCAGGTCTACCAGCTTGCCGCAGATGTTCAGCACGGTAACTCCGGCGGGCCTGTTCTTGATGAGAACGGTAACGTTGTGGGCGTGGTCTTCGGTAAAGCTCCCGACGGTGAAAGTAGCACGGGGCAGACCGGTTATGCGATAACCGCATCCACCCTGAAGCAGGCGCTTGAGGCTGGCGGCAGCAACACCGCTTCCGTGGCGACCGGAACCTGCAAGAACTAACTGCTGTAACACGATAAACGCATAATGTTATCGCTGGGTAACCGTGCGATGACAACCAAGATATAAGGTGCCTCGCGTATCCCTGCTATTGGATGCGTGAGGCACCTTTGTGTACCCGCCTCACCGCTCGACGCTGAGGCTCTACGACGATACTTCTCGGCTCTACTCCGACTCTAGATGCTGTGCCAATACGTCACCTGTTTGTGGGTGTCTGATCCTCCGCCCACTGAGCGACCGTGGGCCCAAGTAACTCTGCATTCTTGGGGGCAAGCAGAACACCCTCAGCGAGCGCATCTAAGACAGGATCTACAACGCTTACTTCTCGACGATCACCTATGGCGTGCAGGTAGGTTTGGGTCAGTTCTGGAAGCCAAATTTGCTCGGGCCCAGCGATCTGCCGGTTGCGCGGGCTTTCGGTCGCAGTTTGAACGAGTACCTTTGCCACAGTCTCCACAGCGATGGGTTGAATCAGCCAGTTTTGAACCTTTACGTTGGTCTCGGTCTGTGTGACGGCTGCAGGGTTAAGAGCGAACTCCATCCACTGCGCAGAACGGACGATGGAGTGCGGAAGGGAACTGTTCTCTAAAACCTTCTCCTGCGCTCGCTTGGCGAGATAGTAGTCAAAATCGTCGAATGCGGGGTGGTCAATATTGCAGATGGAAAGGTGAACCAGATGCTGTACCCCAGCATGCTGGCAGGCTTTCTCCAGGGTTTTGGTAACGTCTGAAAAAGTATCAACCAGGCTGGCCGCGGGGTCTGCAGGAAAAGCATTGGACGTGTCAATGACCACCTGGGCGCCGTTCAGAGCCTCAGCTAGTCCTTCTCCGGTATGCAGATCGATGCCTGTGGCACGAGAGAGAGCAATGACCTCGTGACCTGCTTGCTGGGCGGCGTGAGCGGTGGCGCGACCAGCTGTTCCGGTGGCACCTACAAGAGCGATCTTCATGTGTCCTCCTTAAGAAGTCCTTCAGGGGTGGGTACGCCCTCCCGCTGTGGAATCGAAAAATGTAGATTGGTTAATCGTAGCTACCCCTAGAACAGAACGTAACCCATCTGGGTGCTTCAAATAACGCAGAAATTTACTCCGACTCTAGATGCTGCGCCAAGAAATCTACCGCCATCACGTACCCGTAGGCGCCTGCCCCGGCGATCACCGCTGTTGCCTGCGGGGACACATACGAATGGTGCCTAAACTCCTCGCGTCGGTGCACATTCGAGAGGTGAACCTCGACGACGGGCAGCTCGGCGGCCTCCAGCGCATCGTGAAGCGCCACCGACGTGTGCGTGTACGCCGCCGGGTTGATAATAATCGCCGCTCCACGGGTGCGTGCACGCTGAATCTCATCCACCAGCACACCCTCATGATTGGACTGCATAAACTCAATATCGAAGCCGTGCAGGGCGGCGCGCTCGCGCACCATCAGTTCAATATCGTGCAGGGTTGTGTACCCGTACACCTCGGGGCGACGCTGCCCCAGCAGATTCAGATTAGGGCCGTTCAGAACAAAAATCGTTGCAGACATACCCCTAGTGTGGCATATTTACCCGCTCAAAAGCGGCAGAAACTGTGCGGTAACGGCGAACTTCGGTACCCCTAGCTGGGAAAAGCAGACAAAAAACGGTAGGCTCGCGCTATGAGCGCATCCGCACCGAAAAGCACCACCGACACAGCCCCAGAGCTACAGCTCACCGAGGAAGAACGTGAGCTGCTAAGCATCCGCACCGTGCCCGAGTTTGAGGCGGCACAGGCGGCACGCCGCCGCGCGAAAGCACTCGCCAAAGCCCCCGAAAGTCACCTTGCCACCGTGCGCCGCGCCCGCAAAATTAACCGCATCCTGGGTGAAACCTACCCCTACGCCGTGGCTGAACTCGACTTCACGAACGCCTTTGAACTGCTGATCGCCACGGTGCTCTCGGCGCAAACTACCGATGTGCGCGTCAATCAGGTAACCCCGGCGCTCTTCGCCCGCTACCCGGATGCGCCTGCCCTCGCCGCAGCCACCGAAGAAGATGTCGAACCCTATATTCAATCCCTCGGGTTCTACCGCGCCAAAGCGAAATCTATCGTCAAACTCGCCCGCCAGCTCACTGACGACTACGACGGAGAAGTGCCCGGAACACTCGATAAACTGGTGAAACTGGCAGGAGTCGGACGCAAAACCGCAAACGTGGTACTCGGTAACGCTTTCGGGGTACCCGGGCTGACCGTCGATACCCATTTCGGCAGGCTCGCGCGGCGCATGGGATTCACCACCGAAGACGATCCCGTCAAAGTCGAACACGACGTTGCTGAGCTTATCGAACCGCGCGAATGGACCGACTTCTCACACCGCATGGTCTACCAAGGGCGGCGCATCTGCCACGCCCGCAAACCCGCCTGCGGAGTCTGCCCTATCGCCGACCTGTGCCCGTCCTGGGGTGAAGGCGAGACGGACGAAACCAAAGCACGTAAACTCATGAAATATGAAATGGCACCCGGTCGCGAACGCCTGCACCTGCGCTTCCTCACCGGTGCCACACGCCGCCAACTGCACGCCGAAGGATACCTGCTGAGTGCCTAACACCCTGAACACCGCCGCCGAACAAGCCCGCGATGCACTCGCGAACCTTGCCGCAGGAAAACTCGATTTCAAGATAGATTCCCTCATGCGGTACGCGCCCAACAGTATGCTCTCCAAAGAGGCGGCAGTGCTCGTTCTCTTCGGAGTACTCGATGATGAACCGAGCGCATCCGCAGACTTTGACGGATGCCCAGAGTGTGTGGGTGAGAACCTGGACGTTCTGCTTTTGGTGCGGGCGGATACTCTGCGCTCACACGCTGGTCAGCCTGCATTCCCGGGCGGCAAAATTGACCCCGAGGATTATGCGCTGTCGCGCCAGCAGGGAGTTCCGGTGGGGCGCATCGCCGCCCTGCGCGAGGCCGTGGAAGAGACCGGGCTTGACCCTGCGGGTGTTGAAATTCTGGGGGAGCTGCCGACCCTGCCGCTTGCCGTGAGCGATTTCAGGGTGACCCCGGTGCTGGGGTGGTGGGCTTCACCCACGCGGGTTGGCGTGGTCGATACGAACGAGTCTGCCCTGATTGCGCGGGTGCCCGTGCGAGATTTGCTCAACCCCGCCAACCGGCATACGGCATATGTGAAGCGCGGGCGCATAACCCATAAAACCCCGGCGTTTGAGGTCGTGCACTCTGGCGGTGATGCGCGGGTCGAGTTCACCGTGTGGGGATTCACTGCGATCGTGCTCGATAAGATTTTTGATGCGCTCACCTGGACAGTACCGTGGGATGCTTCGGTACTTAAACCTGCGCCCGCATCTGGGTAAGCAGCCGTTGGCGGGTGTCTAAAGGCTCGCGGGAGGGAAGAGAAACGAGCGTAGGCGGCGTGGACCTATTTACCTTCGGCATAGTTGGTTGTGACCGTCACCGAGACCGGGAATTCCACCGGCACCGTCCCGAAAAGCAGGCGCGCCGCCTCTGCAGCAGACTCCCGCAGAATCCTCTCGACACGCTCCGCCTCAAGCTTGGGGCCGCACAGCAGCAGCTCATCGTGCAGAAAATAGACAATTTTGGTGCGCATAGGCATGCCGAAAACCGTCTCGGTCAGCAGACGCGAACGCACCCTGCCCATCCAGCACAGCGCCCATTCCGCAGCCGTTCCCTGCACCACAAAGTTGCGGGTCATACGCCCGTAAGAGCGCGAAAGTGAGACAGCACGCGACTCCGCCGCCGGGGTAGAACGGTCTGCGACCGTCCGTTTGAAACGTTCATCTGGGGCGGGTGAGGTACGCCCCAAAAAGGTGGTGACCTGCCCGCCGACCTCGCCGATGCGCGCCGCACGTTCCGTAAACTCCATCGCACGCGGAAAAAGCTTGGCAACATGCGGCAGCAGCGCCCCAATTTCTCCGCTGCGCCCGCCGTACATAATGGCGAGAAGCCCCACCTTAGCCTGTGCGCGTTCGGTGAGCGCCACGCCCTCAAGCCGGGCGAGTTCGGCGATTCCCGCATACATATCGGTGCCGCGGCCCGCCGATGCCAGCGCCTCGTCGTGGCTGAGCGCCGCCAGGATGCGCGGCTCAATCTGCGAACCGTCAGAAACGAGAAAAACCTCGCCTTCGGGAGCTAGAATTGCCGAACGGATCTCGGCGGGAAGCTGCAGAGCCCCGCCGCCGGATGCGCCCCACCGCCCGGTCGCGGCGCCTCCAACTTCAAGATGCGGGCGAAAACGACCGTTGCGCACCCAGGAATCCGCCCAAGACCACCCGTTCGCAGTAAAGATGCGGTACAGCTTCTTGTACCTGAGGATGGGCTCGATGAGCGCCCACCGCCGTTCCCGCTGCGTGGCAGTCTCCTCAGCCCAGCCCTTGAGCACATAGGAGCGGGTACTGGGCACGTTCACCCCGGCGGCGTGAAGTGCGCGTAAAAGTTCCTGCGGGGAATCTGGATTCAGATGGGGCGCGAAAAGGTCGGCACGAATCTGCTCGGCAAGCTCCATCAGCTTGGCGGGATGCTCGCCTTCAGGCGGGCGCGGGCCCAAAATCTCAGTCAAATGGGCATCATGCACGGCGGTATCAAAAGGAATGCCGTAGTATTCGATTTCTGCCGCGACCAGGGATCCTGCCGATTCCGCCGCCGCCAATAACCGCAGCCTTTCGGGATGCGCACCGGTAGCAATCGCCCGCAGCTGCGCGGTAAATTCGTCAAGATGCCGGTGCACCAGCTCGGTATCTGCCGATGTCAGTGTTGGGGGCGCCGCCTCATGACCAGATACAGTATTTTCCTCAGCCGCCGTCAAAAAGTCGTCCCCGAAAAGCTCGCCCTGACCGGCAATTTGGCGTGCGACGGGCAGCTTACCCGCAGGTTTTTCGACAGTATCCTGCGCCAGGTCGAGAACGGGTTCATAACGAACATGCCCGCTCGGGTGAGTACTCGCGGTGCGCAGAATGCGCTGTACCAGGCGCATATCGTGGCACAGCTGAACCCGCACCCCTTTGCGCAGCAGAATAGGCGCAATCGTGCGGGTGTCAGCCCATATCCAGCGTGCGTGCGGTTGCTTCGACTCGGGGTTAATGCGCGGGTCAGAGCGGCGTTCAACTTCGCGCACATAGGCGGGCAGATTCCCGGTACTCACGCGGTCGGCGCGCAGAATATTGAGCTTCGTGTGCATGCCGGTCAGTTGCGCCGGGGCGAGAGATTCGACGTGAAAAACTCCCCAAAAAGCGGGGGAGGATGGGGAACCATGCCCCGATGTTCCCGTGCCCGTGTGGGCGCGCGCGGGATGCGCATCCAGCGGAATGACCGAACCGCCGGCGGGCGCATCGAGGGGAACAACGAGAATGTACACATTCCTATTATCGGTGAGAGAACCCCGAATATGCGAAGACGGTTATGCGTGAACCTGCATGTCAGGGCGAATTCGATGACAGCAATCTATGTCCAAACCCCACCGCGACAGATATTCTAAGAAGATAGAGAAGCGCTTTGCCGTTGAGACAGGACAAAGAGTGACACGAAGCACAATTAAGGCGGTGATCGGGCGATGAAGGCTCCACACGAACAAGAGACGACCGCGTTCATATCCTGGTTCCGGCGAGGTCATCCCTCTGGGGACGCTCAGGTAGTCAGCGTCGGCGGCAAGGGAGCCAACCTTATAACGATGCATCGCGCCGGTCTGAATGTGCCGCCAGGATTTTGCGTGACAACCGACGCCTACAGGGCAGCCGTCGCACCGATTGCTGAAGATATTATTCACGAGGCAACCGGTACGAACTCTCACGCTGCACGAGAGCTGATCCTGAAGCAGGAAGTCCCGCGTGCCGTGCGAGATGCCGTTGTCGAGGCTTATCGGGCGCTGGGATCGCCGGTTGTGGCGGTACGTTCATCAGCGACAACGGAAGACTTGGACAGCGCGAGTTTCGCGGGGCAGCAGGATACCTATCTCGGTGTGCAGGGAGAAGAGTCTGTTGTCGATGCTCTAAGGCGATGCTGGGCGTCCCTCTGGACGGATCGGGCAGTGGCATACCGCACAGAAGCTGGGTTCTCCCATGAGTCGGCGGAACTTGCCGTGGTGGTGCAGGAAATGGTTGCTGCAGATGTGGCGGGCGTCTTATTTACGGCAGATCCTATCTCTGGCATGACGGACCGGATGCTCGTCAGCGCCTCCTACGGTCTTGGCGAGTCCGTCGTCGCCGCCCATGTCAACCCGGATACATTTACGCTGGACTCACAGGGGCACGCCGTCGAGACGATTATCGGGGATAAAGAAACGCGCATCGACCTCGACCACACTGGTGGGACTAAGATAAGCCCGGTTCCACCGAATGATCGCGCGGCTTCATGCCTGTCAGACTCCGATCTTCGACGGCTCCATGCTCTCGGGCGGCAGGTATCCGCTTATTACAACGCACCCCAAGATATCGAGTGGGGTATATGCGGCGATGAGCTCTACCTCTTGCAGACTCGACCGATTACATCTTTATCGAATCTGTCGAAAACCGACCTGGGACACGGACCTGCAAAGTCAAAGATTCTACAGATGATGCGTGATGACCTGATCGAGCATTATCCCGCACCGTATCCCCTGGACATCATGCCTGTGCGCAAGGTACAGCAGGAAGTGCAGCAAGTTCTCGGTTCTTTCGGTGTGGATACACCGCCCGTTGATCGTGTGATCCGCATCAGCGATGAGGGGATTGCGAGCATTCATGCAACGTGGCCGCGTGTTTCGCCGCGCATCGTAACGTACCTGCCGCGCACGATCCGACAGGCTTTTTCGGCGGCGAATCCCGACTGGAATACAGACTCGCTGGATTGGAAACGTGAACTTGAAGCATTCCAGGCGGATAATCGGGCACTTGAGAATATCACCGACTGTGATCTGATTGCGCGCAGTCACCGTGCGGTTGATGCGGCAGCTGAGCTTACGCGCGCTCGCTTCTCGCGCTACCTCATGCCGCTAATGTTCAAACGTGCTGAGGCGGATGTGATGATTAAAATTGCGCGGCTTGGCCCGAGCGTCACCACCGAGGATTTATTCGCGAACCTCGATTTTGTGACGGCACATATCGACCGTGAGATTTCGCGTCTTTGCGAGCGCGCCCGCAAACTCGGTCTCGACGACGTCCTTGTGGACACGGATAACGCGGTTGAATCTCTCTCGAAGCACGCCAACGGGCCGACGTTTCTCGAAGAGGTTCAGCAGACGCTGTCGCGGATTGGGGCGCGCACACCGCGCATGTACCTGCCCTATTCAAGCAGGTCTTGGGGCGAGAACCCCGAATCATTTTTCACGCTGATTACCGCCGGCATTCGTGGCAGGCACACCATGGATGCAGATCGGGCCGATAAACGTCAGCTTGTGCGCAGCCGGCTGCCGCGGTTCCTGCATAAACGTTGGGATAAGACGGTCACCGCGCTGCGGGCTCTGCATGTCGCACGTGAAGGCTCTCTGTACCTCATCGAAGAATGGTTTGTTGAGGCTCGCAGGGTCATGGATGAGATCGCACATCGACTCGTTGAACGCGGCGTCTTGGCGAATCCCTCAGATGTAATCTATGCGCTATTTGATGAGGTAGAATCTGCGTTGCTTGCAGAAGAACCATCCGCCGACCTGCAGCAGAGGATCTCGCGCCGAAAACAGAAGCGCACAACCGCTGAGACACTATGGTGGGACCGGGGGAATCACCGGTCTGAGACGGACGGCATCAAAGGAGTTGGCGCGAGCCCAGGGGTGACGATGGGCACGGCACGGGTTATCCACGGGCCGGAAGAGTTCGGGCTGCTGGAACCGGGCGAAGTGCTCGTATGCCGGTACACCGATCCCACCTGGACCCCACTGTTCAATGTGGCTGCCGCCGTGGTGGCTGATACCGGAGGTCCGCTTTCTCACGCGGCCATTGTCGCGCGCGAGGTCGGGATTCCTGCCGTTCTCGGCACTCAATCCGGTACGCAGGATATTATGTCGGGTCAGACGATTCGGGTCGATGGGAACACAGGACTGGTTACACCGGTCGAAAGTGAGTGAGGGCAGATGAATCGTCGTCACTGGTGTCTGGCAGCCGTGCTCATTGGGTCTGCTTCGGCTACGCTGATGCAGAATTTCATCACGGTCAGTTTGCCGACGATTGCCTCCGAGCTCGCTGGTCACAGCACCGTGGGGTGGGTTGTGGGTGCCTACATGTTAGCGTCCACCGCTGTGCTTCTGAACAGTGGTCGCTGGGCCGACCGCCAAGGACCGCGAAAGGTTTATGTTGTGGGTACCCTGCTGTATGCAGCGGCTACAGTGTTGACTTCGCAGTCTCAGTCGATGGTGCAGCTCATTATGTTCAGGGTTATTCAGGGTCTTGGCGCTGGCATTATTGTGCCCGCGAGTATGGCTGCTGTGACCCGGTACTGGCGTGATAAACGTTTGGGGAGGATTATTGGTCTGCTGGGCTCAATGCAGGTTGTTGCGACACTGATCGGGGCACCCCTTGGGGGCTGGCTGACCTCAGTTCTCGGCTGGCGTGTGGCGTTCGCAAGCCCCGCTCTTCTATCTATCATGGCTCTTGCCCTCTCGTTTAGCCTCCCCGGAAGCCGGCCGCCGAGTGAACCCGCTGAAGCGCGAAGCCTCCTGTCTGTACTGGCTGAGCCGGTACTCGTGCGAGGACTGATCAGCACGGCGGGTTTGTCGAGCCTTGCCTTCAGTGCCGCCGTCTATCTGCCCATGTCAATGGCCCATACGCTGCAGATGGATGCCGCAACTTTAGGATGGCTGGTACTGCCTCTGGTGGCGGGAAGCGGAATCGGCTCCGCAATCGGCGGACTGCGCGCGCATCATGCACGCACAGAGGTAATCGGGTGGCTGACGGCGACTATCGGCGTCCTGACGTGCCTGGTGCCTCATATCTGGTCGCTGACTGTGGGAGGCGCACTCGTGGGAATTGGTGTCGGCATCGGTATGCCCGCGATCTTCGTGAGGCTCCAGGGTGCGATCGGCGGCGGAAATGAAGCCGTGACAAGCGGGTTTGTTCAATTCGCCAGGAACGCCGGTGGTGCTTTGGGGGTGCCCCTCTACGGAATCGGGTTGATGCTGCCCGTGGTTCTCTCCGCCTCTCTGCTGCTGACCTTCTCGTTCATGTCTGCCGCCGCGATTGGCGGACTTATCCTGTGCTGGGCGGGAATCATTGGTGTGTCTGCATATAACCCAGTACATAAACCGTCTCGTGAAGACAAGGCAACAGAGTAAGGCGATTGATGGGCCGGGCGCAAAGTGGTGCGGTTAGCGCTGCGCGTCATAGAGCGACATAAAAGCGCGGTGTGCACGCTGGGCGAGCGGAGAGATGGTACGGGATTGGCCTCCTGCCCCCTGTGGATACCCCGTAAAAGTGTCCCATAGGGCGAAGTTATCCACAGTCTGCTGCTCGGCTGCCGTGCGCATGCGCGAAAACCTGTGAAATAGGGGTATGGCAGCTTTACCTCCTTCACCTCAGGCAGTATTTCGCACCCAAACGGCAGAACACGGCGTTTTCCGGGCGTTCTCTCGCGGCGCCGGTAGCGCTTATAGATCGAGTAGCGCCGAGACAGCAGGCGCTGATGTTGCTTCCGAGCAAACAGACTTCGTCGCCTGCGGAAACTATGCCCCACCTGAAACCCTCTCGATTGTTGGCACCTGCATGCCGCCTCAAGAGCTGATGGCACCCGATTTTTCAGCCGAGACGAGAGAGCGCCTGGGGCTCACGCCTATTCCGGTGTTTGAGGATCACCGCGCGCGGCGCATTGCCCGGCATGCCCTCACCTACCTGCTGGCGCGCCCACCCAGCCCGCACGCCGAGACCGATCATGCTTCACCCGATGCTTCGGCAGACGGCGAAAATCCCCGATTGTGGTCGAGTAAAGACCTAACGTTGGCGGTGCAGCAGGCCTGTGAAGAGGACATGTACGGGGACGAAAACCACGAGTTTCCCGCCGAGAACGAGCCCGACATCGTATCGCGTGCGCTGTCCTGCCTGCACGCCGAACTTTACGGTCTGGGTGCGCTTGAAACCCTCACACATATTCCCGGAATCACCGATATTTACGTGAATTCCCCGCAGGATGTGTGGGTTCAGGCGCACGGACAAACCCAACCGGTAACCCTCACCTTCGAGACCGAGGCGCAGGTACGCCAACTCGCCAACCGTCTCATTAGGGCGCACGGCGGCAGGCTCGATGCGGCGCATCCGGCAGACGACGTGCACGACGACTCCGGTCGGCGTATTCACGCGGTCATTCCGCCGCTGGTCGAGAACACACACCTGTCTATTCGTCTACCCGCCCAAAGCTGTTTGACACTTACCGCGCTCCGCGAAAGCGGCATGTTTGATGCGGCGACCGAGCAAACCCTGCGCACCATGATTGCGCGGCGGCAGAACTTCGTCGTCAGCGGGGGAACCGGTACCGGAAAAACCACGCTTCTCAACGCGCTCCTAAGTGAATGCGAAGCCTGGGAACGCCTCATGATCCTGGAAGATACCCCGGAACTGAGCCCGCAGCATCCGCATACGGTGAGCCTCAAAACCCGTGCCGCGAACGCCGAAGGCGCCGGAGAGATCACGCTGGGAGACCTGCTGGTGCAAGCTCTGCGTATGGCACCCGATCGGCTTATGGTGGGGGAGTGTCGCGGCTCTGAAATCCTGCACCTGCTTAACGCCATGAACACCGGGCACCAGGGCGCAGGCACAACGCTGCACGCGAATTCCGCGTTTGCTGTGCCGCATCGTCTTGCCGCGCTGGGTGCGCTCGCCGGCTTGGATGAACGCACCGTTGCCCTGCACGCTTCTACCGCATTTGACCGCATTATTCACCTGGAACAGGTGCAGGGTGTGCGGCGGATCGCTGGAATTTACCGGCTTGACCTGCGCCAGGATGCGCTGGTGGTAACGCCGTGCGGGCCTGAGCCTGCGGGTGAACTCTTGCCGGGCGAAGGCTCAACGGCAGACAATTCGGCGGGCGGTACCCTACCTGAGGGTAACGGGGAAAACTTACCGCCGAGCTCTCCCACGGACGCTATTTCACCGGATACGCACGCTGCCCAGCCGTACCCGACAGCCGCGCAGCCCGCACACGAACACCGCGGCGCAACCCCCGAAACGCAGACTACACCGACCGCATGTACCTATGGATACGACCCCGGGGTTAGCACCGATTCTGATGTTCCGCCCTACACAACCGCACCACGGGAACAAACCGACCGTAGTAGCCAGGAAGGAGAGGAACTATGAGCCTGATGGTGGATCATAAGACGCGCGCCGCCGGTTCGTCTCAGAGAAAGGCGCGTAAAAACGCAGACGACAGCATGGCATTTGGCGAGTATCTGCCCGCCACAACACAGCCTCGGCTAAAGACACGGTTTCAAAGGCTTATCCCGCCGACTCCACCAACCTCAACCGAGATGCGTCTATGGCCGCAAGCGTTGCGCGGTATATCTGCAACCCTGAATGCGGGCCTGAGCCTGCGCGAAGCAACGGTTGAAAACCGTACCCGGCATCCGCCTGGCACTGGTGGCCTTACGGTTCACGGTTTCGCAGCACAAAGTCGGGAAACGGGGAACGCTGATGGGAACGGACCCGAAAAGTCCTCGCTCCTTCGCCGGGCGCTGCACCGACTGACGGGCAGCAGACGCGAGCGGGCATACCGGCAAACCCAAGACGATATTGATGAGCTATTAGACACTTTGGCCCGTGAAGAACAGCTTGGTTTCGCGGCGGGAACAACCCTGGGCGCCCTTAGCGCGCGGCGAGCACACAGCCGGGAGCGCATCCGCGAACTCGGTCTGTGCTTACGTATGAACGAAACCACCGGCGCGCCACTGGCTCAGACCCTACGGGCTGCGGCCGAACACGCTGAAGAACATCTGGATGCTCTTCTCGGGCGAGAAAGTGCGCTGACAGGGCCGAAAACGACCGGCAAGATACTGTCGTGGCTGCCGTTTATCGGGCTGGCGATGGGCTGGCTGATGGGAACGGATCCTGTCGGTGCGCTGACTGGCTCGCTGGCTGGTCTGCTGACTGGTTTTTTGGGTATTACGCTGGCGCTTCTTGGGAGGCGCTGGACGGCTCGGCTTGTGCACCGGGCCGAACGCAGCTCCGTGCTGGCCGAGGAACCCGCGCAGAAGAATGCCCGCGCTCAAGGAACTAGGCGGCGCCGAAGAGAAAAGAAACCGCAGAAAGAACCGGCAGGGTTTAGCGGTTCTGCAGAGACTGAGCCGCTGGATCCGGCGCTAATGCTTGAGCTTCTTGCCGCACAATTGCGTGCGGGGCTCAGCCTGACCGGCGCCTTACAGACTCTTGGCCGGGCACTCGCGCATGAAGAACGAACGATAAGCGATGCGCTTGAGCACATCACCTTGACCCTGACGGTAAGCGCCGATTGGCAGGCCGCCTGGGACGGTTACGACCATCCGCTCCTGCGGGAATTGGCTCGGATTCTGGCACCGGCGTATTCGGCGGGAACACCCAGCGCGGCGCTGCTGCGGCACTGCGCGGCAACCTATCGGCTTGAAGAGCGCCGGGCGGCAGAGCGAGCATCCGCAAAACTCGCCGTGGCGCTGGTTCTTCCGCTGGGACTGTGCTCGCTTCCGGCCTTTATCTGCTGCGGAATCATACCGATTGTGATCTCGCTTCTACCGGGACTGCTGGCCTGAATCCAGTGGACTTGACCCCGAGGCGCGTTGCACCAAAATCTACCCACAAAAATTATCAAATAACACTATATGAAAGGAAACAACGATGACTGTTGTACACTCTGCTCCCGTTCTGCACACCGCGCACAAGGGAATTCAGGAATGCCTTGAATCCTATACCCACACGGAAGAGAACCCCGTACTTTTAGGGCAGGCGCTCGACGAATATACGAACATGTACCTGCAGCAGCTTGAACCGCATCTTGCTCAGCAGCTGGCGCAGGCGCTCGCCGCCGGCTGCACCCTCGATAAATGCGCTGCAGAATGCCGTTCCCTGAGCGAGCACGAGGAACTTTTCGCGGAAATTCGCACGGATGAAGCCGCCGAACTGCACGAGATGACCTCGCCCACCGACGAGGTTGAATACGCGGACGAAAACGACCCGGAGGAGGGCGCCAGCACCGCCGAATACGGCATCGTAATGCTCGCCGCCGTCGGTTTTGCCGGTCTGCTGGTCGCCATTCTCAAGTCCGACGAGATTCGCGGCATGCTCGTAGATATGGTCAAGAATGCCCTTGCAACGGGCGGTTCTGGGCTGACCTTTGGGCTTTTCTAAACCCGGTAATACCCGTGAAAACCGCGGGAGTCGCCCAAACCCGACGAAAGGAACGTCTATGAGGCTTATACACCGCATGATGCGCGCCTGGCGGTTACGCGCACGTGATGAAGGCGCTGTGACTGCCGAATTTGCGGTCGCTCTGCCCGCCGTGATCGCGGTGCTCGCGCTCTGTCTCTCAGCGGCAGCGGTGGGAATAGCCCAGTCGCGGCTCGAAGAATCCTCGCGAGTCGCGGCGCGTGCCTTCGCTCGGGGAGACAACCTTGCCGCCGTGCAGCATGAAGTTTTGCGGATAGACCCCAGCATTAACCTGCAGGTGCAGACCGTGGAAGAAACATCGGGTGCACGGCAGGTTCGGGTTCAGGTTGAGCGTGCGGCACCGGGGGTTATCGGCTCGGTAACCGGCTGGAGGCTGCAGGCCACCGCGACCGCACGGGTTGAGGGCAGCTCGGATAACGCCACGACGTCTGGCGGCGAATAAACATGGTCACGCCCGGTTTCATCTGGAAGGCATGCGTGCCGCCGTTTGCCAAACCGCGGTGCGATGCGGCTAATCGACCGCAGCCGACCGAAAACCCTGAGGAGGGGAGCGGCACCGTACTCGCGGTAGGCATTATCGCCGCCCTGCTGATCCTGGCAACCGTCATCATCGGTTTTGCCGGGGTAAGCACGGCGAACCGGCGGGCGGCCCAGGCGGCAGACCTGGCGGCGCTCGCCGCGGCGGATGCGCTGCGCGGCATCACCCCTGGGGACCCTTGCGATATTGCCGCCCAGGTAGCGCGCGATAATAACGCCAATCTGGTGGGGTGCGCCCTCGCGGACCGCCCCGAAACCGTGGATATTCGGGTGAGTTCTGCCGTGCACGGACCGTTTGCTTTCCTCGGCGATGCGCAAGGTACATCGCGCGCCGGGGCACCGCATCCGGACTCTGAGGCGGGTGCACCCGATGAGGGATTATCCGGCGACGAGATCCCCGAAAACGCCCCCTCCGACCGAACTGCTGAAGAACCGGGAAGCCCATAAAATCCGGCTGATGAGCCCGAAGGGTGTGTTAGTGTCGATTTTACCTGAACGCTCTAATAAAGCCCCAAGCAAGGCGATCTTGATAGTCTTATTGAACTAGTAAATCCTGTTCAAAATAACTCCGAAAAAAGGAATGCCATCTTGGCCAATTAAGAAAATCCAAGCTAGCAGGTCATGATACGTGGAGTGATACATGAAAATTACTGCTTATTTCGGGTCCTTTTTCATTTCCCTCTTGGGAAACTCTATCGCAAATGTCGTCTTACCTGTCTTGATTCTTGTCTCGACTGGTCAGGTCATCGTGGCGGGTCTCGCTGCTCTGGTAAGCGGGGCAAGTACATTCGTGTTCGGGCTACTTTCTGGCCCGGTGATCGACCATTATGACCGTCGCATAGTGGCGGCGATAGGAGATTTCGTTTCAGCATCTAGTATTGGGCTGCTTGCTGTTGTAGGTACCTTTGGGCAGTTATCTCCCGCCTGGTTTTTAACGTGTGCATTTTTAAGTGGTATCGGTGACTTGCCCGCTTGGAATGCGCGGGAGGCAATGATCTATGCCGTTCAACGAGACTCACAACGTTCCCTAGAAGCGCTAGTTGGTTTACGTGAAAGCATGAGTGCGCTAGCCATTGTTTTAGGTCCAACCTGTGGCGGTCTTCTCATAAATTTTCTGGACGCTAAGATGGTTTTCTGGATCACGGCAGCAACATCGCTGACGGCAGGGATTCTCTGCATTTTCATGCCTAAGGCTTATGGGATTATTGAGGACTCGGGTTTAAATAGTTCAAAGATGGCCTACTGGGGCTCTTTGCGAGATGGACTGTCGTTTTTGCTTCATCGAAATAATACCGTCCTCCGAAAGATTACCGGTTTAAACGTAGCTAGTTTAGCCCTTGTGAGTGTACTCCAATCGCTTATACTCCCAGTGGTCATGACACTTGCGGGCCATGATGAGGCAAATGGTTACGCTTTAGCCGCAGTCGGAGTGGGTCTTCTTATTGGCGGCATAATTTACACCATTGTTGGAAGTAAGGTCCCTGCTTGGTCGATGACTCTTTTTGCCGCCGTGTCTAATGTTGTGTCCTTAATACTGCTGGTGCAATTTTATTCAGTGGCATACACACTGGTGATGTGCTTTATATTCGGAATAACATCATCAGCGGTAGGAGCCGTGACCGGTGTAGTTTCCTTGCAGGTTACCCCGGAGCATATGCGTGGAAGGATTAATGGGCTTCAGAACTCGATATCGATGGTAGTAGGTCCTATCGGTGTTTTTGCGGTAGCTTTGATTATTTCGCAAAGTTCGGTGGGGCTTGCCGGTTGGGTACTGGTGGCCTTCTGGGCCCTCGGTAATGCAGTGATCCTTTTGAGCCGTAATGTTCAACAGTCCATTAAGGCATCCCGAGAAGACCAGTCATAGTTGGTCATAACGTTGTCTAGACCAGCACTGCCGAGCGGAACTTAGCCGGTAGGTGTGGGGTTACCCGAGAGTAGACATATCAGTGCCCACAAAACAGGGTAACCCCACGAGGTCTCTACCCAACCTCATCGAGTGAGTGCAGCATTGCCCGCAGCAGGTTTTGTGCGCCCGCCTTGGAGAGCGGTTCGTTGCGGTTGCCGCATTTGGGGGACTGCACGCAGGAGGGGCAGCCGC
>ERZ773022.49-NODE-49-length-113830-cov-76.067343_pt1 | contig 113830 bp, 97 predicted proteins | sample MGYA00580839_ERZ773022 | MGnify/ENA primary metagenome ERZ773022 (study PRJEB29015, sample SAMEA2738020) | human oral metagenome | biome: human oral; feature: human-associated habitat; material: dental | place: China | collected 2044 ...
GAACAGCCGCCACCTCCTCCGGCGGCGCACCGAGGAAACCAATCGAAAACGTCAATGGCGCGAGCCGCCCGTCGAAGAGAGAGGTCATCATCATCTGCTCCTAATCCACGTCGTCCCACAAGTACACTACGGCGTCCGGGTCATTCGCCAGGATACGGTCCGCATGGCCGGGGCCCCTCGTCGACGAGGACGTGTCGACCTCCTCGCAGACCCGCACCCCGTCCTTTCCGGTGTACTGGAGGTCGGGCCGGTTGATCCCCACGCGCTGCCCCTGCGCATTGACCTGCTGCTGGTTGACCCGAAGATCACGTACGTTCTGCTGACGAAGGTGATCGACTCTGTCCTGGGCCCACTGGTTCTGAGTGGTGCTCTGACTGACCGGACGATCCGTCTTGAGCGCAGGAGGAGGCTTCGGGTTGACGTTCGCGTCCTGGGGCAGCCGCGCGGCCGAGGTGCTGTTGCGAACCTCCGCCTCGTAGCCCTGGAACTGGGGCGCTTGTGGGGCGGGTGATGCTTTTGCTGGTGTTGCCACGGAGTCGAGGGCGTCGCCGGTGAGGGGTGGGGCTTCCCGGGTGCTCTGGCCGGCGCCCTTGGCGCCCAGGTTCTGGGTGAGTCGTTGTACTGCGGGGATCCTGTCCGTCTGGCGGCCGGCCCAGCCCGTGACGGCCTGTCCGGCGGGGGTTCTGGCGGCCCATTGGAGTCCTTTGCCGGCCCCGTAGCCGAGGGCGCCGCCGGCCGCGCCGGTCAGGGTGTCCTTGCCGACCTGGCCCCAGTCGATGGGGTAGCCGGTGCAGGCCTGGTCGATGAGGCTGGCCCCGCCGCCGAGCACCGCCCCGGCCACGAGAGCCGCACCGAGGCCCTGGGCGCCGGGAACGAACGCGAGCGCGACCCCGGCCACGATCGCGAGGGCGGTGCCCCACTTGGGCGAGTTCGCCTGGCGGTAGGCGTCCATCTCCTGGCCGGTGATGGGGTGCAGGCCCGTGGGGTCGTACAGGCCGGCCGGGTTGTTCCCGGCGTACGAGTACGGGTTCGCGGCCCAGCCGGCGCCGGTGGTCGGTTCGACGGGGTCCGGTGACAGGAACCCGTGGCTGGCCGGGTCGAGGACGCGGGCTCCGAGCCATTCGGTGCCGGCGATGCGGGCCTCGCCGCCGGGCCCGAGCCCGAGACCGCCGGGCAACACGGTTCGGGCTGTGGGCGGCTGGTAGGGGTCCCGGGGGTCCGTGTCGCGGCCGGGCCGCCATGAGGGTTCGAGCCAGCCACCCGGCACGGTGGCGGTGAGGGGGCCGGCGTGGGTGATGGTCTGGCCGCCGGCCTGGAGGAGCCGGCCGGTCAGGTCGTCGAAGAACACCTCCTCGTCGTTGACGCGGGTGAGCTGTCCGAGGGCGTCCACGACGGTCGTGGTCCGTGCAACCGTGTCACCGGAGTGGTCGGTGATGGCGGACAGTGTCCACAGGCCGGTCCACTCGTACTCGCGGCGGCGTCCGTCGGAGTGCTCCTCGACGGTGCGCCGGCCCGACCGGTCGTGGGTGTAGGTGATGGTCTTGTGCCCGCATGCGGCTTTCAGGAGCCGGCCGGCGGCGTCGTGGGTGCGCTGCCAGGTCTCACCGTCGACCGTCTCGCGGGTCAGGCGCCCGCCCGGGTCGTAGGCCCAGGTGTGGGCCCCGTCGGGCCCGGCGGCCTCGACGAGTTGCCCGGCTCTGTCGTAGCGGTAGCGGGTGCGTTCCCCGTCGATCGTGACAGCGGACAGGGCCCCGTCGTCGGTGTGCTCCATCACCTGCACCCGGGCCCGGCCGTCACCGGCGGCTGCCGTGTGGCGGGTGATGAAGCCGTCGGTGAACTCCCACTCGTGGACCATCCCGCCGGCACTGGCCCGCACGAGACGGCCCGCCGGGTCGCGTTCCAGCACGGCCGTGGCCAGGCCGGGGTGCTCGACCCCGACCAGGGCGCCGGCGGCGTCACGCCGGAGGCTGGTCACGGCCCCGCCGGGCGCGGTGACCCGGACGGGCAGGCCGTCGGGGTCATAGGCCCAGCCGGTGCACGCCCCGCCGCGCTCGTGGCGCACCAGCAGGCCCCGCGGGTCGTAGGAGAGGGTGTGGGTGAGGGGCCGGTCCGGGTCGGTGAAGTCCTCGACGGTGCGACAACGGTTGCGCGGGTCCCGGCTGGTGCGGGAGACCAGCCGCCCGTCGGCCCGCAGCCACGCCTGCCGGCCGGTCTCGTCGTAGCCGATCTCGATGACCCGCCCGTCCGGGTCAACGTTCTTGATGAACCGTCCCGCCGCGTCATAGGACGCGTACGCGGTACCGTCGAGCTGGTCGGTCTGGCTCGTGCACCGGTTCATCGCGTCGAAGGTGCGGCGCGTCAGGGCGCCCAGCGGGTCCGTGATCGTCACCGCCCGCCCGGCCGCGTCGTAGCCGTACCGGGTGGTGCCGCCGGCCCCGCTCACCGCGGTCACGAGCTGGCCCGCCGCGTCGTAGCCGAACTCCCGGACACCGTTGTACGGGTCCTTCGCCCGCACGACGCGGCCGGCCCTGTCGTAGGACCAGCGGAAGGTCCCCGAACCCGGCACGTGGCGGGCGGTGACACGGCCGCACGCGTCGTAGCGGGTCCAGCCCCGCTCGCCCGTCGGCCAGTGCTCGGCGACGAGCCGGGAATCGGCGTCGTAGTCCAACCGGGTACGCGAACCCAGCTCGTTGCGCACCCCCGCGAGACGCCCGCACGCGTCGTAGTCGTACCGGACGCTCGCCCCCGAGGGCCGGCGGATCCGGGTCGGACGGCCGGCCGGGTCGCGCTCGACGAGCGTGCGCCCGCCAACCGCGTCGGTGAACTCGACCGGCCGGCCCGCCCGGTCGTACCGGGTCGAGACCTGCGAGCCGTCAGGCCCGACCGTCTCGACCTGGCGGCCCCACCGGTCCATCCGCACAACGCTCGCCGAGGCGGCGTCGCCCACGGTCACCTCGCCGCGCGCGCTGTCATGACGCCAGAACGCCCGTACCCCGGCCGGGTCGACGGTCCCGGCGAGACGGCCGAACCGGTCGAAGTGGCGCTGCCACACCCCGCCGGTCGGGTCCACGGTCTGCCTCAGCCGCGACATCCCGTCATGGGTGTACTCCCACACGGCCCCGTCGGGCAGCCGCACCCGGCTCACGTTCCCCAGGTCATCCAGCTCCTGCTCGACCCGACGGCCCAACGGGTCGACCGTCGCGCACAACTCGCCGTGCCCGCCGTACTCCAGGCCCGTACGAGCGCCCAGCGGGTTCACCATCCCGGTCAGGCGGCCGCCCGCGCTGTACTCGTAGCCCCACCGGGCCCCGTCCGGGTCGGTACGGGACTCGAGCAGGCCCGCCGCGTCGTACCCGTACCGCGTCACCGCGCCCGACGGGCTGACCATCTCCACCGGGCGGCCCGAGCTGTCACGCACGATCCTCGTCGTGTTGCCCTCGGCATCGACCGAGGCCACGAGGTCGCCGTGGCCGTCGTAGGCGAAACGCACCGTGACACCGGTCGGGTCGGTCGCCTCCACCAGCAGCCCGCCGTCCCAGACCATCCGGGTGCGGCCGCCCTCGCCGTCGGTGACCACCGACGGCTGCTGCCCGGCCCCCTCGTAGGCCATGCTCGTCCGGGCGACCTCGGCGCCGTCCTCCAACGAGATCACATCGGTCAGACGGTCCTGCTCGTCCCAGACCAGCCGCCTCATCGCCCCGGTCGGCACCACCTCGGTGACCAGACGGCCCCGGGCATCGAACTCCCGCACCGTCTGCCCGCCCTCCGGGTCGGCCGCCCACACCTGGTTGCCCCACCGGTCGTACGCCATCCGGGACCGGTTGCCGTCGCAGTCGGTGACGGCAACCAGACGCCCCCGCCCGTCGGCCACCCACGTATTCGAACGGCCCCCGTCCACGTCAGACACGGCAGTCACCCGGCCCGGCAGATACGCGAACCGCGTCAGCCGCCCGAACCGGGAACGCTGCGCAACCACCCTGCCCCGCTCGTCGTAGTCGTTGCGGGCCTCGACCACACCATCCGCGTCGATCACCGCGACGATCAGACCCTGCTCGCCCCACTCGTACCGGCGCGAACCCGCCGGCCCGACGGCCTCGACCAGCCGGCCCGCCCCGTCGTACCGGTACTCGACACGACGCCCGTCATCGGCCCGCACCGCGACGATGCGATCCCCGTCCCACTCGAGAACGAGCTCGTGCCCCCGCACATGCCGGATGCGCCGCAACCGGCCACCCGCGTAGTCGAACAGGACGGTGGCACCGTCATTCACGCTGAACAACATCGGCCGCCCGGATGAGGTGAAGCACCAGCGGGCCCCGGTGTTGTTCGTGACGACCCAGCCCTCCCCGGCCGCCGACAGCCAGAAGTTGTCGTACTCGGCCCGGTCGAACCCCGCACCCAGCCGGGAGAAGAACACCTCACGGCCATCCGCCAGCGTCCACACGGCCCCATCGGAGTCGAACCGCAGGCCGCAGCCGTCGAACGACGCCCAGCCCGGGCCGTGCCCGCCCGTCCTCCCACTCAACGACGAGTACGACCGGGCCCAGCCCAGCAGTGCCGTCCCGCCCTCGAAGCGCAGATCCTCCTCGTTCTCGACGAAATTACCGGTCGCGGTGTTCACCGGATCGTTCGCATACCCCGAGGTGGGAGGATTCCCGACCGCCTGAACCGCCGGGATCTCCAGCTCCGGACGCCGCTCGGAGACCCCGTTGGCCTCCAGACTCGCCCCGATCGCCGCATCGGACACCGTCGAGATGACCCCACTGCCACCGGCCGCCTCGAAGTTCGCCGCGACCACGTCGGTGCGGGTGCAGTCGTTGTCGTTGGAAGTGATGTAATCGTCGAATCCCGTGAGCACCTGGTCGCAACCGAGCTGACCCCACTGGCACTTGGCGCGGAAGTCCTCGACCAGGCCCCGCAGGCCCGCCGGGGCCTGCCGGATCTCGTCGGTCGCCGCCCGCTCCTCCGACGTGAAACTGCGCAGATCGTCCGGCAGCGCCGACGTCGTGCTCGTGCCACTCCTCGTCCCCTCGAACTGCTTGCGCTCGCCCCTCGCCGGTGAGTCGTAGGTCTTGTTCATCTGCTCCACAGGCTCGGACTTCGGCGGGTTCTCATCACCATGGGCCAGATGAAGGAAATCGACCGTCCCAGTGAACTTGTCCCACTCCGAGCGCGCGTCCCGCTTGCGCTTCCACTCCCGCGCCGCATCGATCCGGGCCTGCTCCGCCCTCGCGTCCGCCTCCAAGTCCCGCACACCCTGCGCCACATCACTCAACCGCTGGGCCAACAGCTCGGCGTCCTGGTTCGCCGTCTCGATGTTGTGAGCCCACAGATCCGCGTAATAACCCTTGAAATGGGTGCCATACGTGGTCTTGCGGCTGTTGCGCGGCGCGACCTGGCCCCGCACCGTGGCGGCCGCGGCATCAAGCTTGCCAGCCAGATCAGCGCTGACATCATAGTCCCACACCACATCCGACGCCGCATGCAGATCATCAAGACTCAGGTCATCACTCACGGAAAACCCCCTGGGGTCGGGCGGGCAGAACCACACCAATGAAGCCACGAGGACGTCTCCGGCGTCAACCGGTCCAGACGAGAGAAAAACATCCCCCGAGCCCGCAGAACCACCCCCCTCAGGGGCGACCCGGGGACCTCACCCGGAACCCCCCGCCAACCGCCCAAGAATCTCGAGGGTGGCGACCGAGCGGTTCTGGGTGAAGAACTGGATGCCGGGCGCCCCACCCGCGAGCAGCTCACGGGCCAGTTCGGCGCAGAGGGCCGTGCCGACACCACGCACCGCGGCGCGGTCGTCCCCGACGGCCCGCAGCCGGGCGACCATCTCGTCGGGCAGCGGCGCGCCCGACAGTTCGGCGAACCTGTCGATCTGGCCGATGGCGGTGACCGGCATCATGCCGGCGATGACGGGCAGCCCGCAGCCGGCGTCGCGCAGCCGCTCGACGAGCCGTCGGTAGGCGCCGGGGCGGAAGAACAGCTGGGTGATGGCGAACTCGGCGCCGGCCGCCTGCTTGTCGCACAGCACCTGCACGTCCCGCTCGGCGGTCGAACCCGGGTGCACGTCGGGGAAGGCGCCGACGCCGACGCAGAACTCGCCGCGGCTCTTGACGAGCTCCACCAGCTCGGTCGCGTTGGCCAGCCCCCTCGGGTGCCGCTCCCACGGCACGAGCGGGCCGCCGGGCATGTCGCCGCGGATCGCGAGGACGTGGCGCACGCCCATCTCGCCGTAGCCGTCGATGACGGCCCTCAGCTCGTCGACGCTCTGGCCGGTGCACGTCAGGTGGCCCATGACGCGCAGGCCGGTGCTGCTCGCGATGTCGCGGACGGCGTCGAGGGTGCGCTCGCGGCTGGAGCCGTTGGCGCCGTAGGTGACCGAGACGAAGTCGGGGTGCAGCGCCTCGAGCTGCTCGATGGACCGGTGCAGCACCGCTGCGCCCTCGTCGTCGCGGGGCGGGAAGAACTCCGCGCTGATGGTCGGCCGGTCGGCTCGGGCGAGCAACTGCGCGATGGTCTCATCGGGCCAGGAGTCCAGGCGGTCCTGCGGCGCCACTGCGGTGGGACGGTACTCGTGCTGCACGGTTCACAGCGTACCGGGCATCCACTAGGCTGCTGGGCGTGTCCGCCGCCATGTTCAGCCCCGACGACCCGGCCGGCCCGGCCTTCCGCGCCGCCATCGGTGCGCGCCTGGGCGACTTCCTCGACGACGCCTGCGCGCGTCTGGACGCGATCTCACCGGCGCTCGCCCCGCTCGGCGAGCTGGCCCTCGCCTTCACCGCCGGCGGCAAGCGGCTGCGTCCGGCCTTCTGCTACTGGGGCCATGCCGCCGTCGCCGGCCAGCCCGACGATCCGGCCCCGCTCCTCGACGCCGCCGCGAGCTTCGATCTGCTGCACGTCGCGGCCCTCGTGCACGACGACGTGATCGACGCCTCGGACACCCGCCGGGGGCAGGCCTCGGCCCACCGCCAGCTCGAGGCCCGGCACGTCGACCGGTCGGGGGCCGGCGACCCGGCCGCCTTCGGGCGCGCCGGGGCGATCCTCCTCGGCGACCTGCTGACCGCCTGGTCCGATGAGCTCGTCGGCCGCTCGGGCCTGCCGCCCGCGGTGCTGGCCCGGGCGCACACCGTGCTCGACGAGGTCCGCACCGAGGTCAACGCGGGGCAGTTCCTCGACATGGCGGCGGAGGCCGGGCTGGCCGGCGGGGACGACCCGGTCGCGGTCGCCGAGCGCGTCGTCGAGTTCAAGACCGCCCGGTACACCGTCATCCGTCCCCTGCAGTACGGTGCCGCCCTGGCCGGGGCCGACCCGGCGACGCTCGAGGGCCTCGCGCGACTCGGCTCGCCGCTGGGCCGGGCCTTCCAGCTCCGGGACGATCTGCTCGGCGTCTTCGGCGACGAGGCCCGCACGGGCAAACCGGCAGGCGACGACCTGCGCGAGGGCAAGCGCACCGTGCTCGTCGCAGAGGCCCTGGCCGTCGAGCCGCGGATCCTCGACTTCCTCGGGCGGCCGCTGAGCGCCCCGGAGCTGGAACGGGCCCGGGCCCTGCTCGTCGACTGCGGCGCCCTCGCCCGCGTCGAGGAGCGCATCGGCGCCGACGGCGAGCGCGCCCGAGCGGCCCTGTCCCGGCTCGACGTCACCACCGAGGGGCGCACCGCGCTGGGCGCCCTCATCGAGGTCTGCCTCGTCCGCGAGTCCTGAGCCCGTCGCCGGGCCCTCGCATCGGCCTGGCGTCGGACCCCGGCGCCCCCGCGGAGCACGGGTCATTCCCGGGACCGCCCCCTGCCGGCCCTCCCCCGGACGATGAGTTGCTTTTCAACGAAACAGCGTCGGCAGGTGTTTCGTTCGACCTCGCCCATCTCGACGCCCTACACTGGCTCACAGGCTTGCACGGCCTTCCTTCCCCGACCGTGTTTGGAGCAACACCGTGACCAGAAATGGCACTGTTGACCCTCTGGTGGGTCATGTGCTGGACGACCGCTACGAGATCCTGCAGAAGCTGGCTCGTGGCGGCATGGCCACGGTGTACCGCGCCCAGGATCTGAGGCTCGGCCGCATCGTCGCGGTGAAGGTCATGCACGACGACCTCGACGAGTCCCAGGACACCGACTTCGCCCGCAAGTTCGACCGCGAGGCTCGGGCGGCGGCCGCCCTGACCGACTCGCACGTCGTCGGCGTCTTCGACCAGGGCATCGACCACGGCCGCCCGTACATCGTCATGGAGTTCGTCGAGGGCTGCACACTGCGCAATCTCATCACGCGCGAGGCGCCGTTCGACCCCGAGCGCGCCCTCAGCCTCATCGAGCCCGTCGCGGCCGCCCTGGCGGCGGCCCACGAGTCCGGTCTGGTGCACCGCGACGTCAAGCCCGAGAACGTCCTCATCGGGGACAAGGGCCAGATCAAGGTGGGCGACTTCGGCTTGGCGCGCGCCGCCAGCGCCAAGACGATCACCGTCGCCAAGGGCAACGTCATCGGCACGGTCAGCTACCTCCCGCCCGAGATCGTCGCCCAGACGCACGCGGACGCCCGCTCCGACATCTACTCGACCGGCATCGTCCTCTACGAGCTGCTGACCGGCGAGAAGCCCTACACGGGCGAGAACCTCCAGGTCGCCTACGCGCACGTCCACCGGTCGGTGCCCGCGCCGTCCCGGACGCTGCGCCGCAACGGCCACGCCCCGGTGCCCGACTATGTGGACGCCCTCGTCGCCGCGTGCACGCGCCGCGATCCCGACCGCCGTCCGGCCGACGGCCACGAGCTGCTCTCCCGGGTGCGGCGCGCCCGCGCCGCCGCAGCGGCCGGCGTGACGCACGACGAATCGCTGGCCATGGTCATGTACCCGCCCGGCTGGCGCGAGGGCCGCCACTGGTCCGCCGGGAGCGCCGGCCGCGAGCACGCCGACACCGAGCCGATCCGCCTCGCCTCGAGGGCGGAGCGTCGCGAGTACGTCGGAGCCTCGAGCGTCTCGGGGCCGGTGCCCTCGCGCGCCCGCGGCACCGGTCCGTCCCGGTCGGGCCCGACGAGCCCCCGGGTGCACCCGAACCGGGTGCGCGGCCGGCAGCGCCCCGGGGAGGCGGCACGGCCCCCCTCCGGCGGCTGGCGGCCGGTCGGGGCCCCGACGCGCCCCGCCGCGCCGGTCAGCCCGGTGGACTACCGCGACCACCTCTCGCAGACCGGCTCGCACCAGCTGCCCCGCAACCCGCAGCCCCGCGGCCCCCTGCCCCGCAGCCAGCGCACACCGCTGTTCCCCGAGATCGTCAACGACCCGGTGCACCGGCGCCGACGCGGCCTCGTCGCAACGCTGCTCGTCCTCGTCCTCGCCGCCGTCATCGGCGTGAGCTCCTGGTGGTTCGCCGCCGGCCGCTTCACCGAGACCCCGGCCATGGCGGGCATGAGCCAGGCCGACGCGATCGGCGCCGCCCAGCGGGCCGATCTCACGGTCAACGTCGAGCAGCAGTACAGCGACGACGTGGCAGCCGGCGTCGTCATCTCGACCGACCCGACGGCCGGGACGAGGGTCGAGCGCAGAGCGCAGATCGACACCGTCGTCTCGGCGGGGCCGCAGACCTACGCGATGCCGAACGTCGTGGGCCTGCCCCAGGACGCCGCCTCGAGTGCGCTCGTCGGCGCCCACCTGGCCGTCGGTTCGGTGACCGGGGAGTACTCCGACACCGTCGACAGCGGCAGGGTCGTCTCGGCCGGCGCCGAGGCGGGCTCCCAGGTCGCCCACGACACGGCCGTCGACCTGGTCGTCTCGATGGGTCCTGCGCCCGTCGCGGTGACCGACTGCACGGGACGGTCCGCCGCGGACGCCCGGAGCACGCTGGAGGCGGCCGGCTTCACCGTGACGACCGAGGAGAAGCCCTCGGCGGACGTCGAGGCGGGCAAGGTCATCTCGCAGGACCCGGCCTCCGGGCAGCTGCAGGCCGGCAGCGAGATCCACCTGGTCGTCTCGAGCGGCGCCGAGCAGGTCGCGGTTCCGGACGTGCGCGCCCGCACGACCGCCGACGCACGCTCGACCCTCGAGGCGGCCGGCTTCACCGTCGAGCAGAAGTACGTGGACGAGAGCGCCTCGACCCACCTCGACCGGGTGCAGCGGACCGACCCGGTGCGCGGCACGAGGCTGGCCAAGGGCTCCACCGTGACGATCTACGTCATCTGAGCCCCGTCCCGGATCCCGCGGCCAGGCGGCCGCGGGTCGCGCAGTCCCGCCCCGGGTCGGCCCCGGTCAGAGCAGCAGGCGAGCCCCCACCACCACCGCGGCGACGAGCGCGCACGCCAGCACGACGAGCAGCGCCCGCCGGCCCCTCCGGCCGCCGACGACCGCCGGCTCGCCGGACGAGGGGACCGCCGGGACGTCCCCCGCGGGCTCCGGGTCCCGGATGACGCGGACCATGTGCTCGCTCACGCGTGCCGGCAGAGGCCCGCCGACGCCCCAGTCGGGCGGCAGGTCCGGGGTGAGGTCCTCGACGACGAAGGGCGCGGCGAAGCGCACCGCGGGGCCCTCCTGGGCGTTGAGGGCGGCCCGCACGGCGGCGAGCTCGGCGCGGGCAGCCGACGCGCTGGGGGTCCGGGACGCGGCCGTGGCCAGCAGGTGCGAGAGGAAATCGCCGACCGGCGTGCCGCGGTGACGGGCCGGCACCTCGGCCCCTCCACGGGCCACGGCCCCGGCCGAGGGGCGACGCCCCGTGAGCATCTGGACCAGCAGGACTCCCACCGAGTAGAGGTCCTGCACCGGCTCCGGGGCGGCGCCGGAGAAGGCCTCGAGCGACATGTACCCGGGGACGCCGACCACCGGGCCGACCCCGCGGGCGCTCCCGGGGGTCGCAGCCTCCGCCACCCCGCCGAGACCGCCGAGGAGCACATGGGGGCGCCGGCCCGCGCGCAGCACGACGACGCGGTCGCCGAGGGCGCGGTGGACGAGCCCGACGCCGTGCAGCACGCCGAGGGCCGCCAGCACCTGGTCCGTGATCTCCAGGGCGTTGTCGACGTCGATCGGCTCGTGGTCCGCCATCCGGTCGGCGAGCAGTTGGCCGGGGACGAGGGGGCCGACGACGAGCGCCGTGCCGTGGTCGGTGCAGCAGCCGACGGGAACCGCCAGATGGGCACCGGCGCGGGGGATCCGGCCGAGCAGCTCGGCCAGGTCCTCGGGGGCGTCCTCGATGAGCCGACCGACCCGGTAGACGCGGTCGCGGGCGTCCCAGACCCGGTTCAGCGGTGTCGGCGGCCCGGCGAGGGCATCGACCAGTTCGTAGCGTTCAGCGAAGACATCACCCATGGTGCCGACAAGCATGCCACCAACGGGCCCGCCACGGGCATCGTGACCGCCCACGGGTGGCGCGCACGAGGGGTCGCCGGTGGGCCGGACGGGTGCACGGCGACGTCCCGGCCCCCCGCGCGCCGGCCCGGAATGGACCCCATTCCGCACACGCGCGAGGGGCGCCGTGCCGTCATTTCTGACGGCGGATCCCGCACGAGCGAGGAGCGGCCGTACCATTACGTGGTGTACTGTCCGCCCCCTGCCGTACCCCGCGCACGCGCGAGGGGCGGCCCCCTCCGGGGCCGCCCCTCGCGACGGGACCGTTCTCAACGCTCGGTGACGCTGCCTCCGGCCCTCTCGATCTTCTCCTTGGCGGAGGCGCTGAACCGGTCGGCGGTGATGTCGAGCCTGACGCTCAGTTCGCCGTCCCCCAGCACCTTGACCGGCCTGCCGCCGCGGACGAGTCCCGCGGCGACGAGGTCCTCGACGCCGACGGCACCGCCGTCCGGGAAGTGCTCGGCGATCCGGGCCACGTTCACGGGCTGGTACTCCACCCGGAACGGATTCTGGAAGCCGCGCAGCTTCGGCATGCGCATGTGCATCGGCATCTGACCGCCCTCGAAGCTCTCGGGCACGTTCTTGCGCGCGCCCGTGCCCTTGGTACCACGGCCGGCCGTCTTGCCGCCCTTGCCGGCCTCGCCCCGGCCGACACGCTTCCTGGGGCGGTTCGCACCGGGTGCGGGGCGCAGGTGGTGGACCTTGATCGCCATGCTCACTTCACCTCTTCCACGGTGACCAGGTGGCGCGCAGCGCGGATCATACCGCGGATCTCCGGCCGATCGGGCTGCGTGACGGTGTCACCAATTCGCTTCAGACCGAGGGCCCGCACGCTCGCCCTGATGGCGGGCTTCTGGGCCACGGTCGACTTGATCTGCGTGATCCTCAGGTCTGCCATCAGGCCGACACCTCCGCTTCCTGACGGGCGCGCAGCAGGGCGGCCGGGGCGATGTCCTCGACCGACTTGCCGCGGCGCTTGGCGACCTGCTCGGGCTCCTCGAGCATCTGGAGGGCCTCGACAGTGGCGTGGACCACGTTGATGGCGTTCGGCGAGCCGAGAGACTTGGCCAGCACGTCGTGCACGCCGGCGCATTCGAGGACCGCGCGGGCCGAACCACCGGCGATGACGCCGGTGCCCGGGGATGCCGGACGCAGCATGACGACGCCAGCCGCCTTCTCGCCCTGCACGGGGTGCGGGATGGTGCGCTGGATCAGCGGCACCCTGAAGAAGTGCTTCTTGGCCTCCTCGACGCCCTTGGCGATCGCCGCGGGCACCTCCTTGGCCTTGCCGTAGCCGACGCCCACGGTGCCCTCGCCGTCGCCCACCACGACGAGCGCGGTGAAGCTGAAGCGGCGGCCGCCCTGGACGACCTTGGACACGCGGTTGATGGCGACGACGCGCTCCAAGTACTCGTCCTTGCGCTCGTTCTGCTTGTCGCGGCTCCGACGGTCGTCACGGCCGCGACGGTCACCGCTCTGGCGGCTGTTGGCGCCGCGCTGGGATGCGTTCATCGCTTTTCCTAATCCTTCCGTCAGAGACTCAGACCGGCCTTGCGGGCGCCGTCGGCGACCGCGGCGACGCGACCGTGGTACTGGTTGCCGGCGCGGTCGAAGACGACCTGCTCGATCCCGGCGTCCTTGGCGCGCCGGCCGACGAGCTCGCCGACCCTCGCGGCCTTGGCCTTCTTGTCGCCGTCGAGGGCGCGCACGTCCTTCTCCATGGTGGAGGCCGAGACGAGCGTGACGCCGGCGACGTCGTCGATGACCTGCGCCACCATGTGGCGGGCGCTGCGGGTGACGACCAGGCGCGGGCGCTCCGGGTAGCCGAAGATCTTCTTGCGGCCGCGCTTCTGACGACGCAGCCGGGCGGACCTGCGGGCGGCGAGGTGCTTCTGATGATTGATGTTGACCGCCATGATCACTTACCAGCCTTCCCGACCTTGCGGCGGATGTGCTCGCCGGCGTACCGGACACCCTTGCCCTTGTAGGGCTCGGGCTTGCGGATCTTGCGGATGTTCGCCGCAACCTCGCCGACGACCTGCTTGTCGATGCCGTGCACCTTGAAGCTCGTCTGCGTGATGACCTCGAAGGTGATGCCCTCGGGGGCGTCGACGATCACCGGGTGCGAGAAGCCGAGCGCGAACTCGAGCTGCGCGGGGCCCTTGGCGACGACGCGGTAGCCGACGCCGACGACCTCGAGGTGCTTCTCGTAGCCCTCGGTGACGCCGACCACCATGTTGTTCACCAAGGTGCGGCTCAGCCCGTGCAGCGACTTGCTCGTGCGCTCGTCGTCGGGACGCTCGACGACCAGCTGGCCCTCGTCGTTCCGGGAGATGGTGATGGGCTCCGGGATGGTCCGCGAGAGCTCGCCCTTCGGGCCCTTCACGGTCACGTCCTGGCCCTCGAGGGTCACCTCGACGCCGGACGGGACTGCGATGGGGAGCCTGCCAATTCGTGACATTTCTCTATCTCCTTGCCTGTCTCGTCCGCTCACCAGACGTAGGCGAGCACTTCGCCGCCCACGGACCTGCGGTGGGCCTGCCTGTCGGTCATCAGGCCCTGGGAGGTCGAGATGATCGCGATGCCCATGCCGCCCAGCACCTTGGGCAGCTGGTTGGACTTCGCGTAGACGCGCAGACCCGGCTTGCTGATGCGGCGCAGGCCGGCGATGGAGCGCTTGCGGTCGTCGCCGTACTTGAGCCTGAGGGTGAGCGTCCTGCCCACCTCGCCAGCCTGGGGCTCGACCACCGAGAAGTCGGCGATGTAGCCCTCCTGCTTCAGGATCGTCGCGATGCCCACCTTGATCTTGGAGCTGGGCATGCTCGTCTCGTCGTGATACGCCTGATTGGCGTTGCGCAGACGCGTGAGCATGTCTGCGATCGGGTCAGTCATGGTCATGGCTTGTCAGCCTCTTTCTCACCACGGTTTCCGGGCGACGCCCGGACCTGTCGTGTTCGAGTTCTGGTCCGTCCGCCCCGGCCGGTTCGCCGGGCCGGGCGGAGAGCGGCTCGCGCCGCCGTGGGGTCATCGGGTGGACGCGCGCGCTCACCAGGACGACTTGGTCACGCCCGGCAGGTCGCCCGCGTGGGCGAGCTCGCGCAGGCAGATGCGGCACAGGCCGAACTTGCGGTAGACGGCCTTCGGGCGGCCGCAGCGCTGGCACCTGGTGTAGGCGCGCACGGCGAACTTGGGCTTGCGCGCCTGCTTCACCTTGAGAGCGGTCTTGGCCATGGCTGTCACTTCTTCCTGCGACCGCGCTGCGGGCCGCTCTTCTTCTTGGTCTTGGGATCGTCGACCGCCTTGAACGGGAAGCCGAGGGCCTTGAGCAGGGCCCTGCCCTCCTCGTCGGTCCGGGCGGTCGTGACGAAGGTGATGTCCATGCCGCGGACCCGGTCGATCTTGTCCTGGTCGATCTCGTGGAACATGACCTGCTCGGTCAGGCCGAAGGTGTAGTTGCCGTTGCCGTCGAACTGGTTGCCGTTGAGCCCGCGGAAGTCGCGGATGCGGGGCAGGGCCAGGGTGAGCAGCCGGTCGGCGAACTCCCACATGCGGTCGCCGCGCAGGGTGACGTAGGCGCCGATCGCCTGGCCCTCGCGCAGGTGGAACTGGGCGATCGACTTGCGGGCCCTGACGACCATGGGCTTCTGGCCGGTGATGGCCGTGAGGTCCTTGATCGCCCCGTCGAGCACCTTCGAGTCGTGCGCGGCCTCGCCGACGCCCATGTTCACGACGATCTTCGTGAGACCGGGGACGAGCATCGGGTTGGTGTACGAGAACTGCTCCTGGAGCCGCCCGCGGATCTCGTCGAGGTAGCGGGCCTTGAGACGCGGGGTCTGCGGCGCGGCGGCCCGGGCCGCGTCCGCGACCTTGAGGGTGTTGTCGGTGTTGCGGGCCATCAGATCTCCTCCCCCGTCCTGCGGGCGATGCGGACACCGCGGGTGCCCTCGTACTCGGAGCCGTCGGGACGGCGCTTGGTCACGGTCACCCGCTTGGAGCCGATCCGGGTCACGACGTCCTCGCCGCCGTCCTTGACGAGCAACTGGACGTTGGAGACGTGGATCGGGGCCTCCCGCGAGATGATCCCGCCCTTGACCTGCCGACCGGTGTTGGGGTCGCCGGTGTCGCGCTGGTGGCGCTTGACGACGTTGACGCCCTGGACCGTCACGCGGTCGTCCTCGGGGAAGACGGCGATGATCTCGCCGACCACGCCCTTGTCCTTGCCGGCGATGACCTTGACGCGGTCGCCCTTCTTCAGCTTCATCTTCGCCATCCTCAGATCACCTCGGGAGCCAGCGAGACGATGCGCATGAAGCGCCTGTCACGCAGTTCGCGGGCCACCGGCCCGAAGATACGGGTGCCGCGGGGTTCGCTCGTGCTGCCGCCCAGGACGACGGCCGCGTTCTCGTCGAACTTGATGTAGGAGCCATCGGCCCGGCGGTGCGGCTTGACGGTGCGCACGACGACGGCCTTGACGACCTCGCCCTTCTTCACGTTGCCACCGGGGATGGCGTCCTTGACGGTGCACACGATGGTGTCGCCGAGCCCGGCGTAGCGACGCTTCGAGCCGCCGAGAACACGGATGCACAAGAGCTCCTTGGCACCCGTGTTGTCAGCGACCCTCAGTCGCGTCTCCTGCTGGATCATTTCTTCTCCTCCGTCCGACCGGTTCCCCGGGGCTGCCCGAGGCCTCGCCGGACTCGTAGTTGACCTCTGGATTCTGCCAGAGGGAGCAGCGGCGCCGCCGACGCGGACGGCGCCGCCGGGTCTCGGTTACTTGGCCTTCTCGACGATGGTGACCAGGCGCCAGCGCTTGGCGGCGGACAGCGGGCGCGTCTCCATGATGCGCACGCGGTCGCCCATGCCGGCCTCGTTGTTCTCGTCGTGGGCCTTGAAGCGGACGGTCTTGGTCATGACCTTGCCGTACAGCGGGTGCTTCACCCGGTCCTCGACGGCGACGACGATCGTCTTGTCCATCTTGTCGGACACGACCAGACCCTCGCGGACCTTGCGCGTGTTGCGCCTGGTGGCGCTCTGTGCCGACTCGCTCATGCCTCGACCTCTCCTTCACGGTCCGGATCGTCGACGATGCCGAGGTTGCGCTCCTGCAGCACCGTGTAGATGCGGGCGATGTCCTTGCGAACCTCGCGCAGCCGCGCGGTGTTCTCGAGCTGGCCCGTGGCGGCCTGGAAGCGCAGCGCGAACAGCTCCTCCTTCAGCTCCACGACCCTGGCGTTGAGATCGGCGCGGGACAGCTCGCGCAGCTCGGCTGCGGTGGCCCTCTGGTTCTTCGCCATGTCAGTTCTCACCTGCTTCGCGCTTGATGATGCGTGCCTTGAAGGGCAGCTTGTGGATGGCCAGGCGCAGCGCCTCGGAGGCGACCTCCTCGGACACGCCGGCCAGCTCGAAGAGCACGCGGCCCGGCTTGACGTTGACGACCCAGAACTCGGGCGTGCCCTTGCCGGAGCCCATGCGGGATTCGGCGGGGTGCTTGGTCAGCGGACGGTCGGGATAGACGTCGATCCAGACCTTCCCGCCGCGCTTGATGTAGCGGGTCATGGCGATACGGGCGGCCTCGATCTGGCGGTTCGTCAGGTAGCCCGGCTCGAGGGCCTGGATGCCGAACTCGCCGAAGGCCAGCTGCGTCCCGCCCTTGGCCATGCCTCGGCGCTTCGGGTGGTGCTGCTTGCGGTACTTGACGCGCTTGGGAATCAACATGGGTCTCAGGCTCCTGCGTTCTGGATTTCGGGCGCCTCTGCCGGGGCGTTGGGAGCGGCGCTGCGCGGGGCCTGCTCGCGGGCGGCGTCGGCGCGACGACGACCGGAGCGCTCGCCGCGGCCCGGACGACGGTTGCTGCGCTGACGGCCCGGGGCCGCCTGACGGGCGGCCTTCTGGGCCGCGCGCTCGGCGCGGGTGCCGGTGACGTCGCCCTTGTAGATCCACACCTTGACGCCGATGCGCCCGTAGGTGGTGCGGGCCTCGTAGAAGCCGTAGTCGATGTCGGCGCGCAGGGTGTGCAGCGGCACGCGGCCCTCGCGGTAGCCCTCGGAGCGGCTCATCTCGGCGCCGCCGAGACGGCCGGAGCACTTGATGCGGATGCCCTGGGCGCCCATCCGGACGGCGGTCTGCTGGGCCTTGCGCATCGCGCGGCGGAAGGCGACGCGGGCGCCGAGCTGCTCGGCGATGCCCTGGGCCACGAGCTGGGCGTCGGTCTCGGGGCTCTTGACCTCGAGGATGTTCAGCTGGATCTGCTTGCCCGTGAGCTTCTCGAGCTCGCTGCGCACGCGCTCCGCCTCGGCGCCGTTGCGGCCGATGACGATGCCCGGGCGCGCGGCGTAGAGGAAGATCGTGAGGCGCTCGGAGCGGCGCTCGATCTCCACCGAGGAGACCCCGGCGCGCTCGAGGTTCTTGGTGAGCCAGGAGCGCACCGCGTCGTCCTCGCCCACGAGCTCGGCGTACTGCTTCTCGGCGTACCAGCGCGACGTGTGGTCGGTGGTCACGCCCAGGCGGAAGCCGTTCGGGTTGATCTTCTGTCCCATGCTCAGGCTCCCTTCCTGGCAGCCGAGCGGGGCTCGACGACCGCGGTGATGTGGCTGGCGCGCTTGAGGATCCGGCTGGCCGAGCCCTTGGCGCGGGGGCGGATGCGGCGCATCGTGACGCCCTCGTCCACGAAGATCTGGCTGACGTAGAGGTCGTCGACGCGCAGGCCCTCGGCCGACTCGGCGTTGGCGACCGCGCTCTGGATCACCTTGCGGACCGGCTCGGCGGCGGCCTGCGGGGCGAAGCGGAGGGTGGCGATGGCCTGGGCGGCGTCCATCCCGCGCACCGTGTCGACGACACGGCGCACCTTGCGGGGGCTCATCCGGACGTGACGCGCAATGGCGTACGAGCCAGGACGATCCCCGAGCAGGGCAAGACGACGGCTGGGCCGTTCGTTGGTGTTGCTCATCGAATTCATTCCTTCTGGTCCGCGCCTCAGCGCCGGCGGGCCTTCTTGTCGTCCTTCACATGGCCGCGGAAAGTGCGCGTGGGCGCGAACTCACCGAGCTTGTGACCGATCATCGACTCGGTGATGAACACCGGGACGTGCTTGCGACCGTCGTGCACGGCGATGGTGTGGCCGAGCATGTCCGGGGTGACCATCGAGCGGCGCGACCAGGTCTTGATGACGTTCTTCGTGCCGCTCTCGTTCTGCAGGTCGATCTTCTTCTGCAGGTGCTCGTCTACGAACGGGCCCTTCTTCAAGCTGCGAGGCATATCTCTACTGGCTCCTGAATCAGCGCTTCTTGCCGGACTTGCGGCGACGGACGATCAGCTTGCTGCTGGCCTTGTTCCTGTTGCGGGTGCGGCCCTCGGGCTTGCCCCACGGGCTCACCGGGTGACGGCCGCCGGAGGTGCGGCCCTCGCCACCGCCGTGGGGGTGGTCGATCGGGTTCATCACGACGCCGCGCACGGTCGGTCGGACGCCGCGCCAGCGGTTGCGGCCGGCCTTGCCCCAGCTGATGTTGGCGTACTCGGCGTTGCCGACCGCGCCGATGGTGGCGCGGCAGCGGACGTCGACCATGCGCATCTCGCCCGAGGGCATGCGCAGGGTGGCGTACTTGCCCTCGCGGGCGACCAGCTGGATCACGGCGCCGGCGCTGCGGCCGAGCTTGGCGCCGCCGCCGGGGCGCAGCTCCACGGCGTGCACCTGGATGCCGACCGGGATGTTGCGCAGCGGCAGATTGTTGCCGGGCTTGATGTCGGCGTCGGGGCCGGAGACCACCGTCGCGCCCTGGGACAGGCCCAGCGGGGCGATGATGTAGCGCTTCTCGCCGTCCGCGTAGTGGAGCAGCGCGATGCGGGCGGTGCGGCCCGGATCGTACTCGAGGTGGGCGACCCGGGCCGGCACGCCGTCCTTGTCGTAGCGCTTGAAGTCCACCAGGCGGTAGGCCTGCTTGTGCCCGCCTCCGATGTGGCGGGTGGTGATGCGGCCGGAGTTGTTGCGACCGCCTGTCTTCGGCTTCGGGACGACCAGCGACTTCTCCGGCCTCGAGCGTGTCAGTTCACTGAAGTCGGACACGCTGGAGCCGCGACGGCCCGGCGTGGTGGGCCTGTACTTGCGAATGGCCATGAGGTTCTTCGTTCCTTGTCTGCGCGTCGGCTCCCGGTCACTCGGCCGGAGCGTTCCCGAAAATGTCGATGTGGTCGTCGGCCGCCAGGGTCACGAGGGCGCGCTTGGTGTCGGCGGTGCGGCCGATGCCGTGACGCGTGCGACGCCTCTTGCCGGCCCTGTTCAGGGTGTTGACCGACAGGACCCGGACCCCGAAGATGGCCTCGACGGCCTGACGGATCTCGATCTTGTTGGCCTTGGGGCTGACCTCGAAGGTGTAGGTGTTCTGGTCGATCAGGCCGTAGGTCTTCTCGCTCACCACGGGGGCGAGGATGACGTCGTGCGGATCGTGGATCTTGAAGTCGCTCACTTGGCGTCCTCCTCGAGCTCGGCCTCACCGCTGGCGGAGACGGCCTTGACGGACTTGCCCTTGGCGGGGCCGGCGATGAAGGCCTCGAGGGCCGACCTGCTGAACACCACGGCATCGGCGACGAGCACGTCGTAGGCGTTCAGCTGGTCCCAGGACAGGACGTGGACGCCGACGAGGTTGCGCAGCGAGAGCCGGCTGGTCTCCTCGGAGCGCTCGAGCACGGCGAGGACACGGTCGTGGTCGCCGAGGGTGGCGAGCAGGGCGGCGGCGGTCCTCGTGCTGGGCCGCTCGCCGGAGGCGAAGGAGTCCACCACGTGGAGCCGGCCCTCGCGGGCCCGGTCGGAGAGGGCCCCGCGCAGGGCGGCGGCGATCATCTTCTTGGGCGTGCGCTGCGCGTAGCTGCGCGGCACCGGGCCGTGGGCGATGCCGCCGCCGGTCCACTGGGGGGCGCGGGTCGAGCCCTGGCGGGCACGGCCGGTGCCCTTCTGGCGCCACGGCTTCCGGCCGCCGCCGGAGACCCGCGAACGGGTCCTCGTGGCGTGGGTGCCCTGGCGGGCCGCCGCGAGCTGGGCGGTGACGACCTGGTGCATCAGCGCGATGTTGGCCTGGACGTCGAAGAGCTCGCCGGGCAGCTCGACGGAGCCGGACCGCTCGCCCTTGACGTCGACGACGTCGACGGTGCTGTTCCCGTTCACTTGGCATCACCCTTCTTGGCGGCGCTGCGCACGACGACGAGACCGCCCCTGTTGCCGGGGACGGCGCCGCGCACGAGGATCAGGCCCTTGTCGGCGTCGACGGAGACGACCGAGAGGTTCTGGACGGTCTTGCGCTCGTTGCCCATGCGGCCGGCCATGCGCAGGCCCTTGAAGACGTGACCCGGGGTCGAGCAGGCGCCGATGCCGCCGGGCGAGCGGTGCTTGCGGTGGACGCCGTGGCTGGCGCGCAGGCCGCGGAAGCCGTGCCGCTTGACGACGCCGGCGGTGCCCTTGCCCTTGGTCACGCCGGTGACGTCGACGACGTCGTCGACGGCGAAGGTGTCGGCGCCGAGCTCCTGGCCCGGCGTGTACTCGGTGGCGTCGCCGGTCCGGATCTCCGCGAGGTAGCGGCGCGGGGTCGCGCCGGCGGCGGCGAACTGGCCGGCGTCCGGCCTGTTGACCGACGCGGCCCTGATGGTGCCGTAGCCGAGCTGGACGGCGGAGTAGCCGTCCTTGTCAGGCGTGCGGACCCGCGTGACGACGCAGGGGCCGGCCTGGATGACGGTGACCGGCACGAGCCGGTTGTTCTCGTCCCACAACTGGGTCATGCCGAGCTTGGTGCCCAGCACGCCCCTGACTTTGCGATCGGTAGTCATGTTCTGCGGCCTCACGGAAGCTTGATTTCAATGTCAACGCCGGCGGGAAGATCGAGGCGCATGAGCGAGTCGACGGTCTTCGGAGTCGGGTCGAGGATGTCGATGAGCCGCTTGTGGGTGCGCATCTCGAAATGCTCGCGGCTGTCCTTGTACTTGTGGGGCGAACGAATGACGCACCACACGTTCTTCTCGGTCGGCAACGGCACTGGGCCGGCGACCTTGGCACCCGTACGGGTGACGGTGTCGACGATCTTGCGCGCCGACGAGTCGATGACCTCGTGGTCATAGGCACGGAGCCTGATGCGGATCTTCTGTCCCGCCACGGTTGTTCCTCTTCTCGTCCCTGCTGGGCCGGTGCGACCGGCCTGGCCTGGTTGTGACCGGGGCGGAGATGCCTCGAGAACTCGCCGCTCTCGCCACTGTCCACCCTTGTCAATGTCGTGTCGCCTGGCACCCGGGGTCGGGCGTGTCGGCCGGCATTTTTTGAGCGCACGCCGCGCGTGCGCCCTCTGCGGCCGGACAGGGGCCCGCGGACCCGCCGCTCGTCCGGGCTCCCCCGCGGCGGGAGGCCGCGGGCCGAGGGCCCGGACGCGCCCGTACTGCGGGGAGCAACTTGTCCATCGTTCCATGGATCGCCCGCTCAGGCAAGTCGCCGGCGCCGCGGACCGTCCGCCGGGACGGCCCGGCGGCCGCTGACGTCCGCGGATCGGCACGGGCCCGCGGTCACAGCCGTCCGCGCAGCCCCTCGATGCGGGCCAGCGTGGCGGCGCGCCCGAGGATCTGGCAGCTCTCGAACAGCGGCGGGCTGACCCTGCGGCCGCTGATGGCCGTGCGGAGCGGCGCGAAGGCGACGCGGGGCTTGACGCCCAGCCCGTCGACGAGCCGGGAGCGCAGGGCCGCCTCGATCGAGTCCGCCTCGAAGGGCTCGAGCGGACCGAGGGCCTCGGTGGTGGCGTCGAGGATCCCGGCGACGTCGCCCTTGAGTCGATCGAGCGCCGCGTCCTCGACGACGACCGCGTCGTCGGGGACCGTGAGGAAGGCGATCTGGTCCCAGGCGTCCGACAGCTTGACCAGGCGCGGCTTGATCATGCCGGCGGCCGCCCGCACGACGCCCTCCCACGCGGGGTCGGGGTGCTCGCCCCACTGCCGGTTCTCGCCGATGAACTCGACGAGGCGCTCCCCCAGCTCGGCGTCGTCCAGCTCGCGGATGTAGTGGCCGTTGAGCCAGTCGAGCTTCTTCGTGTCGAAGACCGGGCCGACCGTGTTGACCTTGCCCCAGTCGAAACCGGCGACGAACTGCTCGAAGGTGCTGATCTCCTCGTCCCCGGGCGCCGGCGGGTAGGCCAGCAGCTGGAGGAAGTTGCGCAGGGCCTCCGGCAGGTAGCCCTGCTCCTTGAACCACATGAGGCGCGCCGCCGGGTTCTTGCGCTTGGAGATCTTGGAGTGGTCGGGGTTGCGCAGCAGCGGCATGTGCGCGAACTCCGGCAGCCGCCAGCCGAGCCACTGGTGGAGCAGGACGTGCTTGGGCGTGGAGCTGATCCACTCCTCGCCCCGGACGACCGTCGTGATGCCCATCCCGTGGTCGTCGACGACGACGGCCAGGTGGTAGGTGGGGAAGCCGTCGGCCTTCATGATGACCTGGTCGTCCGGGAACGGCGCCCGCACCTCGCCGCGGATGAGGTCGTGGAAGGTGGTGGGCGCGTCGTCGGGGACGAGCATGCGCACGGTGGGGTTCTCGGTGAAGCCGGGCAGCTCGGCGCGCTCGTCCCTCGTCATGCCGTGGCACAGCCGGTCGTAGCGGGTGTCCTCCTTCCGGGCCGCCTTCTCCTCGCGCATCGCGGCCAGCCGCTCGGGGGAGCACCAGCAGTGGTAGGCGTGCCCGTCGGCGATGAGCCGGTCGACGACCGGCCGGTAGTGGTCCAGCCGCTCGGACTGCCGGTAGGGGGCGCAGGGCCCGCCGACGACCGGCGACTCGTCGGGGTGCAGGCCCAGCCAGTCGAGGGTCTCGACGATCTGCTGCTCGGAGCCCGGGACCAGCCGGTTGCGGTCGGTGTCCTCGATGCGCAGGATGAACCGGCCCCCGGTCCGCACCGCCCAGGCCTTGTCGAAGAGGGCCATGTAGGCGGTGCCGACGTGCGGATCGCCGGTGGGGGACGGGGCAACGCGGGTGCGGGCGGGAGTCGTCATAGTGGCGCCAAGTCTAGTGGTCGCCGCACCAGGGCCTATCATCGAACGCACGTACGACGTGAGATCCCTGCTGCGGGTCGCGCAGCAGGCGGAGGCGGCGCCGGTGCCCGCTGGCCGTCGAAGCCGTCGCGGCGGGCTTCCCCTCGCCCGCGCAGGACTACTTGGGACGGCGACGTCGACCTCGCCGAGCACCTGATCCGCAACCGGCCCGCCACGTTCGTCGTGCGGGTCGCCGGGGGCTCGATGGAGGGGGCGGGCATCTTCGACGGCGACGAGCTCATCGTGGACCGCTCCCTGGAGCCCGGCGAGGGCGACGTGGTCATCGCGGTCGTCGAGGGCGAGCTGACCGTCGAGCGCCTCCGTCTGGGCCCGGACGGCCCCCGGCTGCACCCGGCCAATGACGCCTATCCGGTGCTGCGCCCCCGCGAGCTGACCGTCTGGGGAGTGGTGACGACGTGCCCGCACCACCTGCACCGCTGAGGCAAGCCCGATTACGTCGACCTGATCGAGGCGATGGGCGTGACGACGTGCCCGCACCACCTGCACCGCTGAGGCGCTACGCGCTCGTGGACGTCGACGCGTACTACTCGTGCGAGCGGGTTTCCCACCCCGAGCTGGAGGGCGCCCCGCTGGTGGTGCTGTCCGACAACGACGGCTGCGTCATCGCCCGCAGCCGGGAGGCGGCCGGGCTCGGGATCGCGCGGGGCGCGCCGTGGTTCCGGGTCAGGGACGCCGCCGCGCGTGGGCGTCGTCGCCCGCTCGCCCAACTACGAGCTCCACGGGTCCCTGTTCCACCGGCTCATGGAGCTCCTGCGCACCCTGTCCCCCGTAGTGGAGGCCCACTCGATCGACGAGGCCTTCGTCCGGGTGCGGGAGGCCAGCCCGGACGCCCTGGCCGGGGCGGGCCGGCGGATCCGCGCGGGCGGCGCATCGGGGCGCTGCTCGACGAGGTCAACGGACAGCTCGGCCGCGGCGCGCTCGGGCTCGGCCTGGCCGGCATGGCCGCCCCGCCGGACCGGCGGATGCGTCGCGGGATGCTCTCCAACCGGGCCACCACCCGCTGGGACGAGCCGACGCGGGTCCGCGCCTGAGGGGCGCGGCGGCCTCTCACCCGGCGTGGCGCAGGCGCAGCTGGGGGCCCGGGGAGCGCACCGGCTCGAAGCCGCAGCGCTCCAGGACCGCGAGCGAGGGGCGGTTGCCGGGGTCCACGTCGGCGAGCACGGTCGCGCAGCCGTGGGCGTGCGCCCACTCGAGGACGGCCGCCAGCGCCTCGGTCAGGTAGCCCCTGCCCCGGGCGCTCTCCGCGAGGCCGTAGCCGATCTCGGCGGCCCCGCGCAGGTCCGGCGGGGCGTGGAAGCCGATGTCGCCGACGACCAGGCCGTCGCGGCGCCGCACGATCATGTACATCCCGTAGCCGGGCACCCAGTTGTCGAGCTCGACGGCGGCCCGGGCCAGGCGGGCGGCGCTGCTCGTGTCGGCGTGCGGGTAGCCGGGCGCGCACGGCAGCGGGCACACCCCCGCGGCGAGCTCCTGGGCCCGGGCCGGGTCGACGCCGACCAGGTCCAGCCGCCGGGTGCGCAGCGAGATCGGTTGCCAGGGCTGGGCGCTCATGCCCCCATCCTGACGCACCGGGCCTCCCGAGCGGGCCCCGGGCCGGGACGGCGGCCATGAGGGGACCAGCAGCGGTGACGGGACGGCGGCCGGGGCGTCCGACCCCTAGACTGGGCCGGTGAGCATGCCAGCGGATCCCGAGTGCAGCGCCCGAGCCGGGCGGGCGCGCACCTGGCCGGACGAGCACTGCACCGCGCTGCTGGCGCTCCTGTGCGCCGCCGCGCTGGCCGCCTATGTGACCGTCAGCCTGCTGAAGTACGCCCGGCTGGGCGACGGGATGGACCTGACGATCTTCGACCAGGCCATCCGGTCCCTGGCGCACGGCGGGCCCGGGAGCACGACGATGAAGTCGCCGGGCATGTCGGTCTTCGGAGACCACTGGCACCCGATCATCGCGGCTCTGGTGCCGTTCTACTGGGTGTGGGACGACCCGCGCGTGCTGCTCGTCGTGCAGGCGCTCTGCGTCGTGTGGGCCGGCTGGGTGCTGGGGCGCCTCGCCCGGCGGCGGGTCGGCGCGGGGCCGGCACTGGCCGTCACGGCCGCCTGGCTGTGCGGGATCGGGGTGCAGTCGGCGGTCACCTTCGACTTCCACGAGGTCGCCCTCGGGGCGCCGCTGCTGGCCCACGCGCTGGGCGCCTTCTGCCGGGGGCGCTGGGGGCGCTTCTGGGCCCTGGCCGCCTCGCTCCTGCTCGTCAAGGAGGACATGTGCTTCCTCGTGGGGGGCCTGGCGATCGCGCTGCTCGTACGCCGACGGGTCAGGGCCGGCCTGGCCCTGGGGGTCCTCGCCGTGACGTGGACGGCCGTCGCCGTCCTCGTGGTCGTCCCCCGCTTCAACCCGCACCACGTCTACGCCTACCTCGGCTCACTGGGCACCGTCACGGTCCAGGGCGTCCAGCCGGCCGCCCACCCGGCCTGGTACGGCCCGCTGGCCACCCTCGGCACCGCCGCCGTCCTGCTCGCCGCGACCGGCTTCGTCGCCGCCCGCTCGGCGCTCGTCTGGGGCTTCATCGGGCCCCTCGCGGTGCGCGCCGCCTCGAAGAACCCGCAGCACTGGACGGCCGGCTTCCACTACAACCTGCTGCCCATGCTCGTCCTCTGCTTCGCCTTCGTCGACGCCTGGCCCGCCCTCGTGGAGCGGGCCGCCGCGCTGCGCGCCCGGGGCGCGGTCGGGGCCCGGGCCCGGGCCGTGCGGGTCTGGCGGGCGCTGGCCCTGCCCGTCGTGGTCGCCGTCGCGCTCGTGTCGGTCCCGACCGGCTCCGTGCTCCACGATCTGGCCGGCAGGCCCTGCGGGGCCGCCTGCGCCGAGCTCGACGAGGCGACCGCGATGATCCCCGACGGCTCGTGGGTCGGCGCCGACGTCTACCTGACGAACCACCTGAGCAGGCGCTTCGAGGTGAGCCAGTGGCGGCCCGCCGACGGTTACCTGGACGACCTGGGCGAACCGGTCGACGCCGCGTGGCTCGTGCTGAACCGCGAGACGACCAGCTACGAGAACGAGTCCACCGGCTGGGTCCAGGCCTTCCTGGACGACCCGGTCGTGCGCGGGGCGCACTACCGCGTCCGCTGGTCGGGCGAGGCGATCGTCGTCCTGGAGCGCGAGGGCTGAGCGGGCCGGCCCGGACGATGCTCAGACGATGTAGCGGACGAGGACCATCGCCGCCAGCACGACAAGGAAGGCGATCGTGATGATCCAGTCGTTGCCGCTGGCGACGAACCAGCGCAGGCGCACGGTACCCGGCAGGACGTGGTCGCGCACGTTCATGCGCGTCAGCCCCGCCCAGACCAGTGTCGTGGTGAGCGTGATGAGCAGGCACCACGGGCACAGCGCGTGGATGACGAAGTAGGACTGCGTGAACAGCCACAGGGCGAACAGCAGCGCCACCGTGTAGAGCGCCTCGACGCAGCGCATGTACCAGCGGGGGAACCGGATCCCGGCGACGACGGCCACCGAGATGGTGAGCACGATGCCCTCGAAGAGGATGCCGAGGAAGGCGTTGGGGAAGCCGAGCAGGGTGGCCTGCCAGGTCTTGGCGACGGTGGTGCAGCTGATGTGCGAGGTGATGTCGCAGGCCAGGTCGAGCCCGGGGTCGCCGGCCAGCTCCCAGGCCTCGATCGACAGCTTGAACGAGACGAACAGGCCCACCAGGCCGGAGACGATCATCTCGGTGGCGGTGCGGGCGCGCCAGCGCTGCGGGGCGGGGCCGGTCAGCTCCGGGTCGGGGTCCGCGGCCCCGGACGTCTCGAGTTCTGCGTCCTCGACCGTTCCGGACTCGAGGTCTGCTGCCACGACGACTCCTCGTGCATCTTCTCGGCTTCAGGGGGTGGGACGCCCGCCGGGCGCCCCGTCGAGCATACCCGTGCCGGTGCCGGAGGGCGGGCGCCGGAGCCTGTGCCCTCCTCACCGGCCCGGGGACGGCGGAGGGCCCGTCCCCCTCGGGGGACGGGCCCTCCGTCTCGATCAGCGGATCGGACTCACTTGTCGATCTTCGTCACGCGACCGGCGCCGACGGTGTGGCCGCCCTCGCGAATGGCGAACTTCAGACCGACCTCCATGGCGATCGGCTTCTGCAGGTGGACGATCATGTCGGTGTTGTCACCGGGCATGCACATCTCGACGCCCTCGGGCAGGGTCACCGTACCGGTCACGTCCGTGGTGCGGAAGTAGAACTGGGGGCTGTAGTTGGTGAAGAACGGCTTGTGACGGCCGCCCTCCTCCTTCGTCAGGACGTAGACGCTGCCCTCGAAGTCGGTGTGCGGGGTGGTGCTGCCGGGCTTGGTGACGACCATGCCGCGCTCCACGTCCTCCTTCTTGGTGCCGCGCAGGAGCAGACCGACGTTGTCGCCGGCCTGGCCCTCGTCGAGGATCTTGCGGAACATCTCGACGCCCGTGACCGTGGTGGTCTGGGTCGGGGCGAGGCCGACGAGCTCGACGGTCTCACCGGTCTTGATGACGCCGGACTCGACACGACCGGTGACGACGGTGCCGCGGCCGGTGATGGTGAAGACGTCCTCGACGGGCATGAGGAATGGCTTGTCGGTGTCGCGCTGGGGCTGCGGGATGTACTCGTCGACGGCGTTCATGAGCTCCATGATCGCCTCTTCCCACTTCTCGTCGCCCTGGAGCGCCTGGTAGGCGGAGACGCGCACGACCGGGCAGCCGTCGCCGTCGAACTCCTGGCTGGTGAGCAGCTCGCGGGTCTCCATCTCGACGAGCTCGATGAGCTCGTCGTCGTCGACCATGTCGCACTTGTTCAGCGCGACGACGATCGCCGGCACGCCGACCTGGCGGGCGAGCAGGACGTGCTCGTGGGTCTGCGGCATCGGGCCGTCGGTGGCGGCCACGACGAGGATGGCGCCGTCCATCTGGGCGGCACCGGTGATCATGTTCTTGACGTAGTCGGCGTGACCGGGGCAGTCGACGTGCGCGTAGTGGCGCTTCTCGGTCTGGTACTCGACGTGGGCGATCGAGATCGTGATGCCGCGCTGACGCTCCTCAGGGGCCTTGTCGATCTGGTCGAAGGCCTCGAACGAGTTCCATTCGGGGTACTTCTTCGAGAGGACCTTGGTGATCGCCGCAGTCAGGGTGGTCTTGCCGTGGTCGATGTGACCGATCGTGCCGATGTTGCAGTGCGGCTTCGTACGCTCGAAATGGGCCTTTGCCACTGGGGCTCCTTTGTGATGTCGCGTCACGCTGGCTTGCGGGACGCCCGTGTGTTGACTTGCTACGGGTGCTCCCCGCAGTCCTGATTGTGTCAGTTCCCGGTACCGACCGGCGAACACCGGGCACGACAACGCATGGGCTCGCACCCATGAACTTTTGCAATTTTGGTCCCTCGCCGCGGCATAGTCAAACGCCCGGGCGGGACCGGGCCCGTCCGCCGCGGCGCGGCGGACGGGCGGGCGGCTCACCCGGCGCCGCGGGCCGTCGCGACGATCTCGTCGGCGATCGACTTCGGCACCTCGCCGTAGGAGTCGAACTCCATGGTGTAGGAGGCCTGACCGGAGGTCTTGGACCGCAGGTCGCCCACGTAGCCGAACATCTCCGACAGGGGGACGAGCGCCCGGACGACCTTGTTGCCGTGCTCCTCGATCATCTCGCGGATGTGACCGCGACGGCCGTTGATGTCGCCGATCACGGTGCCCAGGAAGTCCTCGGGCGTGGTGACCTCGACGGCCATCATCGGCTCGAGGAGGGCCGGGTCGGCGCGGCGCGCGGCCTCCTTGAAGACCATCGAGCCGGCGATCTTGAAGGCCAGCTCCGAGGAGTCGACGTCGTGGTAGGCGCCGTCGGTCAGGGTGACCTTGATGTCCTCGACCGGGTAGCCGGCCAGGACGCCGAACTGCATGGCCTCCTGGATGCCGGCGTCGACGGCGGGGATGTACTCCTTGGGGATGCGCCCGCCGGTGACGGCGTTGACGAACTCGTAGCCGCTGCCGGGCTCGGTCGGCTCCAGGTCGATGATGACCTTGCCGTACTGGCCCGAGCCGCCCGACTGCTTCTTGTGGGTGTAGTCGACGTTCCTGACCGGGCGGCGCAGGGTCTCGCGGTAGGCGACCTGCGGCCGGCCGATGTTGGCCTCGACGTGGAACTCGCGCTTCATGCGGTCGATGAGGATGTCGAGGTGCAGCTCGCCCATGCCGGCGATGATCGTCTGGCCGGTGTCCTCGTCGGTGTGCACCTGGAAGGTCGGGTCCTCCTCGGCGAGCCGCTGGATGGCGATCGACAGCTTCTCCTGGTCGGCCTTCGACTTCGGCTCGATGGCCTGCTCGATGACCGGGGCCGGGAAGGTCATGGACTCGAGCACGACCGGGGCGGCGCCGTCGCACAGGGTGTCACCGGTGCCGGTGTCCTTGAGGCCCATGACGGCGCAGATCATGCCCGCCGGCATCTCCTCGACCTCTTGGCGCTTGTTGGCGTGCATCTGGTAGATCTTGCCGATGCGCTCCTTCTTGCCCTTGGTCGAGTTGAGCACCTGCGAGCCGGTCGTGAGGACGCCGGAGTACACGCGGACGAAGGTCAGCTTGCCCAGGTGCGGATCGGCGGCGATCTTGAACGCCAGGGCGCTCAGCGGCTCGTCCTTGCCGGGATGGCGGTCGATCTCGACGGACTCGTCGCCGGGCTTGAAGCCCCGGATGGCGGGCACGTCGAGCGGGCTCGGCAGGTAGTCGATGATCGCGTCGAGCAGGGGCTGGACGCCCTTGTTCTTGAACGAGGTGCCGCAGGTGACGGCGGTGAAGGCGTTGGCCAGGACGCCGCGGCGGATGGCCGCCTTGAGGTCGTCCTTGGTCCAGTCCTCGCCGCCGAGGTACATCTCCATGAACTGCTCGTCGTTCTCGGCGACGGTCTCGACCATCTCGGCGCGGGCGGCGCGGGCGGGCTCGACCATCTCGGCCGGGATCTCCTCGACCTCGTAGTGGGCGCCGAGCTCGGTCTCGCCGCGCCAGGTCTTGGCGTGCATCTCGACCAGGTCGACGACGCCGATGAAGTCGGCCTCGGAGCCGATCGGCAGCTGCAGCAGGACCGGGATGGCGTTGAGTCGCTCCTTGATGGTCCGGATGCACCAGTCGAAGGAGGCGCCCGTGCGGTCGAGCTTGTTGATGTAGCAGATGCGCGGGACGCTGTACTTGCTGGCCTGGCGCCACACGGTCATCGACTGGGGTTCGACGCCGGCGACGCCGTCGAACACCGCCACGGCGCCGTCGAGGACGCGCAGGGCGCGCTCGACCTCGACCGTGAAGTCGACGTGACCGGGGGTGTCGATGATGTTGATCTGGTAGTCGTTCCAGAAACAGGTCGTGGCGGCCGACGTGATCGTGATGCCGCGCTCCTGCTCCTGCTCCATCCAGTCCATGGTGGCCGCGCCATCGTGCACCTCGCCGATCTTGTGGTTCACACCGGTGTAGTACAGGATGCGCTCGGTCGTGGTGGTCTTGCCAGCGTCAATGTGGGCCATGATGCCGATGTTGCGCACCTTGGCCAGGTTCGTCTGCAGGTCCAGGGCCACTGGATCAAACCTCTGTTTCTTGGTCTTGAGTGAAGGATGTGCCCAGAGCAGGGCAGCGCCCCCGCCGCGGTGGACGGGGGCCTGGGCGGCGGTCACCAGCGGTAATGGGCGAAGGCCCGATTGGCCTCGGCCATGCGGTGGGTGTCCTCGCGCTTCTTGACGGAGGCGCCCAGACCGTTGCTGGCGTCCAGGATCTCGTTCATGAGGCGCTCGGCCATGGTCTTCTCGCGGCGGTCGCGGGCGAAACCCACGAGCCAGCGCATGGCCAGTGTGTTCGAGCGCGAGGGCTTGACCTCGACGGGCACCTGGTAGGTGGCGCCGCCGACCCGGCGGGAGCGGACCTCGACGGAGGGCCTGACGTTGTCGAGAGCCTTCTTGAGGGTCTGCACCGGATCGACGCCGGTCTTCTCGCGGGCGCCCTCGAGGGCGGTGTAGACGATGCGCTGGGCGGTGGTCTTCTTGCCGTCGAGCAGGATCTTGCTCACGAGCTGGGAGACCAGCGGGGAGCTGTACACGGGGTCGATGATGACGGGGCGCTTGGGCGCGGGTCCCTTGCGAGGCATTACTTCTCCTTCTTCGCGCCGTAGCGGCTGCGGGCCTGCTTGCGGCCCTTGACGCCCTGGGTGTCGAGGGCGCCGCGGATGATCTTGTACCGGACGCCAGGCAGGTCCTTCACGCGGCCGCCGCGCACGAGCACCATCGAGTGCTCCTGCAGGTTGTGGCCGATGCCGGGGATGTAGGCCGTGACCTCGATGCCGGAGCTGAGGCGGACGCGGGCGACCTTCCGCAGGGCCGAGTTCGGCTTCTTCGGGGTGGTCGTGTACACGCGCGTGCACACGCCGCGACGCTGGGGCGAGCCCTTGAGCGCCGGCGTCTTGGCCTTGTTGACCTTGTCGGTGCGGCCCTTGCGGACCAGCTGCTGAATGGTAGGCACCTGCTGGTATCTCTTTCGTTGTCGAGGGGGGATTCTCCTGATGGTGCAATTCCCCCAGCGGCCGGACCGCCGCACCCAGCAACTGGTGCGCGTTCGAAGGACGATGGGTCATTGCCGCACGCGCCCCGGACCCGCCGGGCCGCCTCGCAACGTCTAGGGACCAGGCCGTGGGCACGCGTGCTTCATCCGGGCAAACCGAACCAAGTCATTAGTCTACGTTGCCGGGCCGCAGCTGGCAAAACCTCGCCGGCGGGCCCGGGCCCGCCCTCCGCGTCAGGGGTCCGGGGCGGCCGGGACCGGCCCCCGGACGCGCCGAGGGCGCCCCGCGCACGCGGGCGCCCTCGGCGGGAATCGGAGCGGGGCCTCAGCGCAGATCGCCGAAGTCCAGGTCGTCGAGCGGGACGGCGGCGCCGGAACTGGAGCCGAAGTCGTAGTCGAACGGGTCGTAGCTCACCTGGAAGGAGTTCGCCCTCGCCTCGGCCGTGGGCTCCACCCGGATGTTGCGGTAGCGCTCCAGGCCGGTGCCGGTCGGGATGAGCTTGCCGAGGATGACGTTCTCCTTCAGGCCGACCAGGTGGTCCGACTTGCCCTGGATGGACGCGTCGGTGAGCACCTTGGTGGTCTCCTGGAAGGAGGCCGCGCTCAACCAGGAGTCGGTCGCCAACGAGGCCTTCGTGATGCCCATGAGCACCGGACGGCCCTCGGCGGGGCGCCCGCCCTCCTCCACGGCCTTGCGGTTGGCCGCCTCGTAGGTCTGCCGGTCCACGAGCTCGCCCGGCATCATCGGGGTGTCGCCGGACTCGATGACGGTCACCCGGCGCAGCATCTGGCGGATGACGATCTCGATGTGCTTGTCGTGGATCGGCGAGCCCTGGGAGGCGTACACCTTCTGGACCTCCTCGACCAAGTGCTCCTGCACCCGGCGGACGCCGCGCACGCGCAGCACGTCCTGGGGATCGATGGTGCCGCCGGTGAGCTGCTCCCCCACGCTGACGTGGACGCCGTCGGCGATCTGGTGGCGCACGCGGTTCGAGTCCTCGAACTCGAGCCGGGCGCGGCGCGGGAGGAGATACTCGACATCGGCACCGCCGTCGTCACGGACGATCGTCAGCCTGCGGCCCCGGTCGGTCTCCTCGATCCGCACGCGCCCGTCGGCCTCGGCGATCGGCGCCTTGCCCTTCGGGGTGCGGGCCTCGAAGAGCTCGACGACGCGCGGCAGGCCCTGCGTGATGTCGTCGCCCGCCACACCGCCGGTGTGGAAGGTGCGCATCGTCAGCTGGGTGCCGGGCTCGCCGATGGACTGGGCGGCCTGGATGCCGACCGCCTCGCCGACCTCGACGAGGCGGTTGGTGGCCAGCGAGGTGCCGTAGCACATCGCGCAGGCGCCGGTGTGGGCCTCGCACGTGAGGACCGAGCGGACCTTGACGGTGGTGACGCCGGCAGCGATCGCGGCGGCGACGTTGGCGGCCCTGAACAGGGTCCCGGCCGGGACGACGACCTCGCCGGACCCGCCCACGACGTCGACGGCCGCGGTGCGCCCGTGGACGGAGGTGTCGAGCATCCGCGCGGGGACGAGCGCGCCGTCCTGCCCGGTCCGCGCGATGACCTTGGTCAGGCCGCGCTCGGTGCCGCAGTCCTCCTCGCGGATGACGACGTCCTGGGAGACGTCGACGAGCCGACGGGTCAGGTATCCCGAGTCGGCGGTGCGCAGGGCCGTGTCGGCCTGGCCCTTGCGGCCGCCGTGCGTCGAGATGAAGTACTCCAGGACCGTGAGGCCCTCGCGGAAGTTCGACTTGATGGGCCGCTCGATGATGTCGCCCTTCGGGTTGGCCACGAGGCCGCGCATGGCGGCGATCTGACGCATCTGCGTCATGTTGCCGCGGGCGCCCGAGTTCACCATCATGTAGATCGGGTTCGTCTTGGTGAAGTTCTTCTCCATCGCGCTGGTCAGCTCGGCCGTCGCGTCGTTCCAGATCTGGACGAGCTCGCCCCGGCGCTCCTCCTCGGTCACGGCGCCGCGCTCGTAGAGCTTGTCGATCTTGGCGGCCTTGGCCTCGTAGGTGGCCATGATCTCGGGCTTGTTCGGCGGCGTCTGCACGTCGCCGATCGAGACGGTGACGCCCGAGCGGGTGCCCCACTCGAAGCCGAGGTCCTTGAGGTTGTCGAGGGTCTCGACGACGACGGGGCGCGGGTAGCGCACGGCGAGGTCGTTGATGAGGGCCGAGAGCTGCTTCTTGCCCACGTGGTAGCCGACGAACGGGTAGTCGTCGGGCAGCGCGTGGTTGAAGATCACGGCGCCGAGGGTCGTGTCGAGGATGATCGAGCCGTCGGCGCGCATCCGCTCGGCCTGGGCCGCCGGCGGGACGATCCCAGTGAGCTTGATCCGGCACTTGGCACGCAGGTCCAGCTGGCCCAGGTCGCGGGCCATGATGGCCTCGGCCTCGGAGCTGAAGGCGCGCCCGGAGCCCGGCAGGCCGTCGAGGTCCTGGGTCAGGTAGTACATGCCGATGATCATCTCGTGGCTGGGCAGGGCGATCGGTTTGCCGTCGGCCGGCTTGAGGATATTGTTCGAGCTCAGCATGAGGATGCGGGCCTCGGCCTGCGCCTCGGCGCTCAGCGGCAGATGGACGGCCATCTGGTCGCCGTCGAAGTCGGCGTTGAAGGCCGCGCAGACGAGCGGGTGCAGCTGGATGGCCTTGCCCTCGATCAGCTGGGGCTCGAACGCCTGGATGCCGAGGCGGTGCAGCGTCGGCGCGCGGTTGAGCAGCACCGGGTGCTCCTTGATGACCTCGTCGAGGACGTCGAAGACCTGCGGGCGCTGGCGCTCGACCATGCGCTTGGCGCTCTTGATGTTGGGCGCGTAGTTGAGATCGTCCAGGCGCTTCATGACGAAGGGCTTGAACAGCTCCAGGGCCATCTGCTTGGGCAAACCGCACTGGTGCATCTCGAGCTGCGGGCCGACGACGATGACGCTGCGGCCCGAGTAGTCGACGCGCTTGCCGAGCAGGTTCTGACGGAAGCGGCCCTGCTTGCCCTTGAGCATGTCGGACAGCGACTTGAGCGGGCGGTTGCCGGGCCCGGTGACCGGACGGCCGCGGCGGCCGTTGTCGAACAGGGAGTCGACGGCCTCCTGGAGCATGCGCTTCTCGTTGTTCACGATGATCTCGGGCGCGCCGAGGTCGAGCAGCCGACCCAACCGGTTGTTGCGGTTGATGACGCGGCGGTAGAGGTCGTTGAGGTCGCTCGTGGCGAAGCGCCCGCCGTCGAGCTGCACCATCGGGCGCAGGTCGGGGGGGATGACCGGGACGGCGTCGAGCACCATGCCCATCGGGGAGTTGCCGTTCTCGAGGAAGGCGCTGACCACCTTGAGGCGCTTGAGGGCGCGGGTCTTGCGCTGGCCCTTGCCGGTGCGGATGATCTCGCGCAGCTTCTCGGACTCCGCGGCCAGGTCGAAGGTCTCCAAGCGGCGCTTGACGGCCTCAGCGCCCATGAAGCCCTCGAAGTACTTCCCGAAGCGGTTCTTCATCTCGCGGTAGAGCACCTCGTCGCCCTCGAGGTCCTGGACCTTGAGGCCCTTGAAGCGCTCCCACACGGCGTCGAGGCGGTCGAGCTCGCGGCCGGCGCGGGCACGGATGGTCTTGAGCTCCTTCTCGGCGGAGTCCTTGACCTTCTTGCGGACGTCGGCCCTGGCGTCCTCGGCCTCGAGGGCCGCGAGGTCCTCCTCGAGCTTGGCCATGCGCGCGTCGACGTCCGCGTCGCGACGCTTGGCGAGCTGCTCGCGCTCGGCGGCGACCTTGGCCTCCAGGGAGGGCAGGTCGCGGCGGCGGGCCTCCTCGTCGACGCTCGTGACCATGTACGCGGCGAAGTAGATGACCTTCTCGAGGTCCTTCGGCGCGACGTCGAGCAGATAGCCCAGCCGCGAGGGGACGCCCTTGAAGTACCAGATGTGGGTGACGGGGGCGCGCAGCTCGATGTGGCCCATGCGCTCACGGCGCACGTTGGAGCGGGTCACCTCCACGCCGCAGCGCTCGCAGACGATACCCTTGAAGCGCACGCGCTTGTACTTGCCGCAGTAGCACTCCCAGTCGCGGGTGGGACCGAAGATCTTCTCGCAGAACAGGCCGTCGCGCTCGGGCTTGAGCGTGCGGTAGTTGATCGTCTCGGGCTTCTTCACCTCGCCGTGCGACCATTCGCGGATCTGGTCGGCCGTGGCCAGCCCGATCTGGAGCGTGTCGTAGGTGTTGACGTCCAGCACGTTGGTTCTCTTTCCCCTGCCTCCGGGGCAGGCGGTCGAAACTGTGATCCAGTGGTCGTGGGACGGGCCGGGGCCCGACGCCGGGAGGGGCCGTCAGGCCTCGGACTCCAGCTTGTACGAATCGGCGCCGGGGCGGCGGGAGAGGTCGATGCCCAGATCGTCGGCGGAGCGGAAGTCGTCGTCGGAATCGCGCAGGTCGATGACCTGACCGTCGACGCCGAGGACCTCGACGTTCAGGCACAGCGACTGCATCTCCTTGACGAGGACCTTGAAACCCTCGGGGATGCCCGGCTCGGGGATGTTCTCGCCCTTGACGATGGCCTCGTAGACCTTGACCCGGCCGGCCACGTCATCGGACTTGATGGTGAGCATCTCCTGGAGCGCCCAAGCGGCGCCGTAGGCCTCGAGGGCCCACACCTCCATCTCGCCGAAGCGCTGGCCGCCGAACTGGGCCTTGCCGCCCAGGGGCTGCTGGGTGATCATCGAGTACGGGCCGGTGGAGCGCGCGTGGATCTTGTCGTCGACGAGGTGGTGCAGCTTCAGCATGTACATGTAGCCGACGCCGACCTTCTCGGGGAACGGCTCGCCGGAGCGCCCGTCGAAGAGAGTGGTCTTGCCGTCGGTGTCGACGACCATGTCACCGTCGCGGTTGGGCAGGCCGTTGGCCAGCAGGCCGGAGATCTCCTCCTCGTTGGCGCCGTCGAAGACGGGGGTGGCCAGGTGGGCGTCGCCGCCGACGTGCTCGAGGCCGACCTCGCGCAGGCGCCGGGCCCAGGGCTCGTCGCAGGAGCCGATGTCCCAGCCCGAGTGGGCGATCCAGCCGAGGTGCATCTCGAGCACCTGGCCGAGGTTCATCCGCGAGGGCACGCCGAGCGGATTGAGGATGATGTCGACCGGGGTGCCGTCGGTCATGAACGGCATGTCCTCGACCGGCAGGATCTTGGAGATGACGCCCTTGTTGCCGTGGCGGCCGGCGAGCTTGTCGCCGACCTGCACCTTGCGCTTCTGGGCGACGTAGACGCGGACCATCTGGTTGACGCCGGGCGGCAGCTCGTCGGACTCCTCGCGGTCGAAGATGCGCACGCCGATGACGGTGCCCTCCTCGCCGTGCGGGACCTTCATCGAGGTGTCGCGGACCTCGCGGGCCTTCTCGCCGAAGATGGCGCGCAGCAACCGCTCCTCGGGGGTCAGCTCGGTCTCGCCCTTGGGCGTGACCTTGCCGACGAGGATGTCGCCGGTGCGGACCTCGGCGCCGATGCGGATGATGCCGCGCTCGTCGAGGTTGGCGATCATGTCGTCGGACACGTTCGGGATGTCGCGGGTGATCTCCTCGGGCCCGAGCTTGGTGTCGCGGGCGTCGACCTCGTGCTCCTCGATGTGGATCGAGGTGAGGATGTCCTCGGAGACGATGCGCTGGGACAGGATGATGGCGTCCTCGTAGTTCAGGCCGTTCCAGGGCATGAACGCGGCGAGCAGGTTGCGACCCAGGGCGAGCTCGCCCCGGTCGGTGCAGGGGCCGTCCGCCAGGGGCGTGCCCTTCTCCACGTGCTGGCCGGGGACCACGATGGGGCGCTGGTTGACGCAGGTGCCGGCGTTCGAGCGCTGGAACTTCTCGAGCTTGAACGTCTGGTAGGTGCCGTCGTCGCAGGCGATGTCGATGAGATCGGCGGTGACGGAGGTCACGGCGCCGGGCTTGGAGGCGCAGGTGACCTCGCCGACGTCGACGGCCGTGCGGTACTCCATGCCGGTGCCGACGAGGGGGGCCTCGTTGCGGACGAGCGGGACGGCCTGGCGCTGCATGTTGGCGCCCATGAGGGCCCGCGAGGAGTCGTCGTGCTCGAGGAAGGGGATGAGGGCCGAGCCCACCGAGACCATCTGGCGAGGCGAGACGTCCATGTAGTCGGCGTCGTCGCACGGGAGGAGGTCGACCTCGCCGTGGTGCTTGCGCACGAGGACGCGGTCCTCGACGAAGTGGCCGTTCTCGTCGATCCTGGCGTTGGCCTGGGCGATGATGTGCCGGTCCTCCTCGTCGGCGGTGAGGTAGTCCACGTCGTCGGTGACGGTGCCGTCGACGACCTTCCGGTAGGGCGTCTCGATGAAGCCGAAGGCGTTGACGCGGGCGAAGGAGGCGAGCGAGCCGATGAGGCCGATGTTCGGGCCCTCGGGGGTCTCGATCGGGCACATGCGGCCGTAGTGGCTCGGGTGGACGTCGCGGACCTCCATGCCGGCGCGGTCGCGGGACAGGCCGCCGGGGCCCAGGGCGGACAGGCGGCGCTTGTGCGTCATCTCGGCCAGCGGGTTGTTCTGGTCCATGAACTGGGAGAGCTGGCTGGTGCCGAAGAACTCCTTGAGCGCGGCGGTGACCGGGCGCACGTTGATGAGGGTCTGCGGCGTGATGGCCTCGATGTCCTGGGTGGTCATGCGGTCGCGCACGACACGCTCCATGCGGCCCAGGCCGGTGCGCAGCTGGTTCTGGATCAGCTCGCCCACGGTGCGCAGGCGGCGGTTGCCGAAGTGGTCGATGTCGTCGGCCTCGACGGGCAGCCCGCCGTCGAGCTCGGTCCGCCCCTCGTGGAGGGCGCAGATGTAGTGGATCGCGGCCCTGATGTCGTCGATCGTGAGGACCTGCTGGTCGAACGGCAGGTTCAGGCCGAGCTTCTTGTTGATCTTGTAGCGGCCGACCTTGGCGGTGTCGTAGCGCTTCGGGTTGAAGTAGAAGTTCTCCAGCAGCGTCTGCGCCGCGTCGCGGCTCGGCGGCTCGCCCGGGCGCAGCTTGCGGTAGATGTCCAGGAGCGCCTCGCCCTGGGTCGTGACGTGGTCCTTGTCCATCGTCATGCGGATGGACTCGTACTGCCCGAACTCCTCGAGGATCTGCTCCTCGGTCCAGCCGAGCGCCTTGAGCAGGACGGTGACGTTCTGCTTGCGCTTGCGGTCGAGGCGCACGCCGACGGTGTCGCGCTTGTCGATCTCGAGCTCCAGCCAGGCGCCGCGCGAGGGGATCACCTTGCAGGTGAAGACGTCCTTGTCGCTCGTCTTGTCGGGGGTCTGCTCGAAGTAGACGCCCGGGGAGCGCACCAGCTGGGAGACGACGACGCGCTCGGTGCCGGTGATGATGAAGGTGCCCTTGTCGGTCATGAGCGGGAAGTCTCCGATGAACACGGTCTGGCTCTTGATCTCGCCCGTGTCGTTGTTCATGAACTCGGCGGTGACGAACAGCGGCGCCGCGTAGGTGGCGTCGCGGTCCTTGCACTCGTCGATGGTGTACTTGGGCTCCTCGAAGCGATGGTCGCGGAAGCTCAGCGACATCGTCTGGGAGAAGTCCTCGATCGGGGAGATCTCCTCGAAGATCTCCTCGAGCCCGGACCTGGTGTTGACGTCGGTGCGGCCCTGCGCCAGGGCCTCGTCCACCTCGCGCTGCCACACGTCGTTGCCGACGAGCCAGTTGAACGATTTCACCTGCAGGTCGAGCAGGTTGGGGACTTCCAGGGGCTCGTGGATCTTCGCGAAGGAGATCCGTCCACTGCTGGAGACGACATCGGTGTTCTTCAACGCGTTGCGCGAGGCGGCCAAGGTGTGGTCCTTCCAAGAACTCGCAAGGGTTCTTCGCATGCAAAACGGCCCGCGGCGAGACGGGTCGTCCTTATGGCGATAAGCAACCACTAACTGTAGACCCTCGCCGCCAGAAGGGCAAGCTCGCGCCGGGACCCCCGCGGGGCACTCGTCCGGGGCCGACGCGTCGCGCGAGGCCGCGGAGCAGGACCACGCCGTTGATGATACGCACGCGCCGGCGCCTCCCGGGACGGCGCGCCGGCGCGCGCCGTCAGGGTCGGGACTCGTCGGGGTCGAGGTGGTTGATCCGCTCCAGGCGGACGATGTCGTCGCACGGCCGCCCGGCCAGCGCCGGGTTGTGCGTGATGACGAGCAGCCCGATCCCCCGCTCGCGGATGAGCCCGACGAGGCGCGACCGGATGAGGGCCTGGGTGATCGGGTCCAGCATCGTCGTCATCTCGTCGGCGACGAGATGACGCAGCTGCGGGTGCAGGGCGCGGGCGATGCAGAAGCGCTGGAGCTCTCCCCCGCTCAGCCCGCCGGGGAGGCGGCCGAGCCGGCCCGGCTCGATGCCGAGCGCCCGGCGGGTCCGCTCGTCGACGGGCCAGCACTCGGTGAGGACGCGCTCCATCCGCCAGCGGGGTCGACCGCGAGTTCGGGGCTCTGGTTGAGGTACTGCACCCGGCAGGGGCGGTGCGCCCCGAGCGGGCCGCCGTCGAGCGTCACGGCGCCGCTGTCCGGGCGCTCCCAGCCGGCGAGGATGCGGGCGAGGGTGCTCTTGCCGTGGCCGGACGGGGCGAGGAGGCCGAGCACCCGGCCGGGGGCCAGCTCGAGGCTGACGTCGCGCAGGATCGGCGTCCCCCCGCGGTAGGCGAAGCGGATGTTCTCAGCCCTCAGCACGATCGACCCCCTCGTCCTCGGTCGGGCGGGCCCCGACGGCCGGTGACAGGTCGGCGTCGTCGAAGTCGTTCTGCGGCAGGACCCGCCACAGCCCGGCGGCGTACCGGCCGTGGTCGTGGTGGTCGGGGTCCATGAACTCGGCGGCCGGCATCTCGGCGATCCCCCGCCCGCCGTTGAGGATGAGCACCCGGTCGGCCACGGCGCTGATGAGGTCGACGTCGTGGCTGATGATGGGGAGGCAGCGCCCCTCGTCGGCCATCGCGCGGAAGTCGACGAGCATCCGCTCGGCGAGGTCCACGGACAGTCCGGGCGTGGGCTCGTCGGCGATGAATCAGCCTGGCGGGGCTGAGCATGGCGGTGGCGAGCAGCACGCGCCGGGCCATGCCGCCGGAGAGCTGGAAGGGGAACTTGTCGAGGTCGCCGGCCCGCATGCCGAAGCGCTCGGCGGTCCCGGCGAGCTCGTCGGGGTCGGGCCGGGCGCCGGTGAACAGCTGCCGGCGGACCCGCATGAGCGGATCGAGGTGGCCGATCGACTGCGGGATGAGCGCGAACCCGGTGCCCCGCAGCGTCCTCGTGCGCTCGGGCGTGAGCGGCCGCCCGTCGTAGGTCATCGTCCCGACGGTCCGGGCGTTGCATGGCAGCAGGCCCACGATGAGGAGCGACTTGCCCGAGCCGGAGGCGCCGACGATGCCGAGGACCCGCCCCTCCTCCGGCGCGCAGTCGAGGCCGTCGACGGCCCAGCCGACGGCGCGCCGGAGGAGGGAGCGGTACATCATGAAGCCGACCCGCAGGCCGTCGATCTCGAGGAGGGGCATCACGAGCTCCTGGTTCTGCGCCGAGGCCGGGCTGACGAGGGCCTGCAGGGAGTCGCCGCAGCGGTCGATGACCAGGACGATGGCCAGCAGCGCCAGGCCGGGCAGGACGCCGAGCCACCAGGCGCCCGTGGACAGATAGCGCACCGACTCCGACAGGATGACGCCGACGGCCGGCAGCTGGCCGGGGATGCCGAAGCCGAGGAAGATCAGGCCGGACTCGTGCAGGATCGCGTGCGGGAACATGAGCACCGTGCTCACCAGGGCCTGCGGCACGATGTGGGGCGGGAAGTGCGCCCGGGCGATGAACCATCGGCCGCGCCCCATCTGACGCGAGGCGATGACGTACGGGCTGGCCCGCAGGTGGATCGTCTCGGCGCGCACGATGCGGGCGAGGGAGACCCGGTGGGTCGCCGCGACGCCGATCATGACGCCGGGGATGCCGCGCCCGACGAGGATCGAGAGGAAGATCATGAGGACGAGGTGGGGCATGCCCTGCATGAGGTCGATGAGCCACAGGACGATCCTGTCGACCCAGCCGCCGCAGACGGCGGCGCCGCCCCCCAGCAGCAGGGCGATGAGAGTGGAGACCAGCGAGGCGAACAGGCCGATGCGGATCGAGATCGACAGGCCCTTGAGCGTGCGCATGAGCATGTCGCGGCCCATCCAGTCGGTGCCGAACGGGCTGGCGGCCGAGGGGGCCGGTCGGCCAGGTCGAAAGGGTCAGGGCGGGCAGGATCATGTGGTGGATCCGCTCCCCCAGGCCCGAGTCGGCCATCGTCACGCCGGCGCCCGTGAACAGGCCGATCGGGAACCAGCCGAGCCGGACGGCGAACAGCAGGAGCATGAGCAGGCCGAACCAGAAGGTCGGCAGCGCAGCGAAGACGTAGCAGACCGCGCTGATCAGCCGGTCGGGCCAGCGGTCGCGGTTCTTGCCCGCGATGACGCCGAGCGCCCCGCCGAACAGGCCCGAGACGACCCAGGCCGTGGTGAGCAGCATGAGCGAGTCGGACAGGCCCTCGGCGATCACCTCGGCGACCGGGCGCTGCGGCATGAGCGAGGTGCCCAGGTCTCCGTGCAGGGCGTTGCCCCACCACAGGACGAACTGCTCGACGGCCGGCCGGTCGAGGCCCCACTTGGCCGTCAGGGCCGCGTACTGGCTCGGGTCGATGGCGCTCTCGACGCCCAGGTAGGAGTCGACCGGGTCCATCGGCGAGGCCTCGGCGAGGAAGAGGGTCAGGGCGCTCACCGCGAGGACCAGCGAGGCGCACTTGAGGACCTGCTCCAGCGCGTGGCGCGCCGGTCCGACGAGACCGGCGCGGCGTCCGGGGGCGGGAGCGGCGGTCCGGGAGGCGATCGTGCTCACGCCGAGACGCCCCACGAGCCGAGGTTGTGGATGACCTGGAGGAAGTGGTCGTGGGGGTGCACGCGCTGGGTCCCGATGCCGAGGCCGTCGCGCACGAAGTAGTTGTGCGTGATGGAGCAGATCGTCACGATGTAGCAGATCGTCACGTACGGGGCGTCGCCGAGGATCGAGCCGCCGGTCGTGCCGTCCCACAGCGCCGCGTGCCACTGCTCGCGGGCGGTCCCCTGGTCGGAGGCGGCCAGCGCCTCGTCGAGGTGCCCGTCGACGGTCGGATTGGCGTAGCAGGAGATGTTCGACCAGCCGCGCGAGTGGCCCGACGAGCTGCGGAGCATGGTGTATTCGTGGTAGGGGTTGAGTCGGCCGCCGCCGAGGACGACCGCGTTGGAGCGGTTGTGGTCGACCTGCCAGGTGAAGTCGCCGGACGTCGGTTCGACCTCGATGCCCAGCGGGGCCATCTGCGCCGAGAAGGCCTCGGCGATGGCTTGGCGCCCCGAGTCGTTCGGCGGGTAGAGCAGCTGGAAGGAGGCCCGCTGGTCGTCCTCGGCGCGGATGCCGTCCGAGCCGGCCCGCCAGCCCGCGTCCTCGAGGATCCTCTGGGCGCCGGCCGCGTCGCCGTCCACGAGCGAGGCGGTGTCGGCCTTGATGCCCCAGTCGAACGAGTCGAAGATGTCGAGGGCGACGGTGCCGTGGCCCATGAGGCTGTCGTCGATCATCTGCTGACGGTTCACGCCCGTCGCCATGGCCCTGCGCAGGGCCGGGTCGCCCGCCGCCGCGTTGCCGACCTGCTGGCCCTCGACCTCGAACGCGCCGGGTGCCTGGCACGGCAGCGTGATGGCGCGGTAGCCGAAGGTGGGCAGGCTCCTCAGGGTGAAGCCGTTGACCGTCTGGCCCGACAGACCGGGGTAGACGCAGGCCAGGTCGACCTGACCGGACTGGGCCGCGGCGACGGCCGTCGCCCCGCCCAGCAGGGCGCGTCGTGAGACCGGGCCGTGGAGACGGTCCCCGGCGGGATGGTGGATGCTGCGCATGTGATGCTCCTCGGCGGGACTCGCCCCCGGGGATGCGCGCACGGCAGGGCCTGCGAGCCCCCGCGGGGCACAGCGTGAACCGACGGCGGACACCGCCGGGCCGGCAGGTCTTCGGGCTCATGGGCACTCCGGATCACCCCGGCTTCCTCGACCGCTGCTTCCCGGACCCAAGAGCCCAGTGCACTCGACGCAGCCTCGTTCCCATTGACCGCTGCGGGACAGCTCCGGACTCGCACCGGATTCCCTCTTACGACGATCCGCCGACGCGCACCGGCGACGACGAACCGAACCAGCGGACGCCACATTGGCCACGACCACCGCCCGGCACCACCCGCCGGGCGCCCCTCAGCGCCTCAGCGCCTCTGCAACTGGACCGGCGTGCACGCCGCATCACGGTCGGCGCCGGCGCCGAGGTTCGCGTAGTGCTCATCGCACCAGCCCTGGACGTCCCCGCCGGAGCCGAAGCCCTTGGAGACGAGGGTGACGAAGATGAACTGGTCGTCGGTGACCGCCGGACCGTAGGCCGAACGGCGCACGAGCAGCACCTGGGTGCCGTCGAAGGCGAAGCGGTCGACGAGCGCCTCGTACTCCGCGAGGACGATCGGCGCGGAGTCGACGGTGGCCTTGCCGCTGGGACGCGAGGCGGGCTGGTTCGGCGACAGCACGACATGGCTGCCCACCAGGGCCGCCCACTGGCCCTGCACCGGCTGGATGCTCGCCCAGCCGGCATCGGCGTGACCCGACAGCTCGCCGTAGGCCTGGGTGTCGGTCGACAGCGAGGAACCGGCCGGCGAGCCGGCCGTGGCGGGCGTCGTGGAGATCGCCCGGGCCGACTCCGAACCGGCGGTGGCCCGCTCGTCCCGCGAGGGCCCGGCGCCGAGCGCGAAGAGCACGACGACGAGCGCGAGCGCCAGCCCGATGGTCGACCACCGGATGATCTCACCGCGGCTGCGCCCACTCCGCGCCGGCCCGCCCCGTGCTGCGTTCAAAAGGTCGATCCTCCCCCGTTGCGCCCGACTCCCCCCGGGACGCCTCCACCGTACCGGTTCGCCCCGTCCGGGAGCCGTTCAGGCCCCGGGCGGAAGGAGCGCACCGGGACGACGAACGGGCACCACCCCGCGGGGTGGTGCCCGTTGCGGCGCCGTTCCTCAGCCGACGGGCCGAGCCGTGCGCCTCGCTCCGGAGCGTCTCACTTGAAGGAGACGGTGGCGCCGACGGCCTCGAGCTTCTCCTTGGCCTGCTCGGCGGTCTCCTTGGCAATCTTCTCGAGGAGGACCTTCGGGGCGGCCTCGACGAGATCCTTGGCATCCTTGAGGCCGAGGCTCGTGAGAGTACGGACCTCCTTGATGACCTGGATCTTCTTGTCGCCGGCGGCCTCGAGGACGACGTCCACCTCGGCATCGCCCTCGTCGGCGGCGGCCTCGCCGTCAGCGGCGGCGACGCCGGCGGCCGGGGCCGCCGCGACGGCCACGGGGGCGGCGGCCTCGACGTCGAAGGCCTCCTCGAAGGCCTTCACGAAATCGGACAGTTCGATGAGGGTCATGTCCTTGAACTGGTCAAGGAGCTCCTCGGTGCTGAGCTTCGCCATGCTGGGCGTCCTTCCTTACTCGTTCGATGCAGCGTCAGCCGCGTCTGTGGTGGCCTCGGCAGCATCCGCTGCTTCGGGTGCCGAATCATCGGCGGTGGTGCGCTCCTGGTCGGTGGCGGGGGTTCCGGGCCCGCCGATGACGGAGGGGTCCTGGGCCGCCTTCTCCTGGAGGGCGCCCATGGCGCGGGCGGCCTGCGTGAGCGGGGCGGCGAACAGGGCGGCCGCCCTGCTCATGGAAGCCTTCATGCCGCCGGCCAGCTTGGCGAGCAGCACCTCGCGCGATTCGAGATCGGCGAGCTTCCTGACCGTGTCGGCGTCGAGGATCTTGCCGTCCATGACGCCGCCCTTGATGACCAGAAGCGGGTTGTCCTTTGCGAAGTCGCGCAGACCCCTCGCCACGTTGACGACGTCGCCCGTGATGAAGGCGATGGCCGTCGGGCCGGAGAGCTGGTCGTCGAGTCCCTCGACGCCGGCCCTGGCGGCAGCGAGCTTGGTCAGGGTGTTCTTCGCAACGGCGTAGGCGGCGTCGCCGCCGAGGGACCTGCGCAGAGTCTTCAGGTCCTTGACGCTGAGTCCGCGATACTCGGTCAGCACGGCGGCGTTGCTCTCGGCGAACTGCGCGGAGAGTCGCTCGACCGTGGCCGCCTTCTCAGGCCTCGCCATTGGGTCTCCTTCCCACTTCTTGTTCCGGCCGAGGACTCCGGCGGCCCCGGGCATGGGAAAGCCCCGGTGCGCGGGCACTGGGGCATGACACATGGGCGTCGGATCAGCACCTGCGCGGGCGCCGCCCCACGAGGGGATGGCATTGTGGAGAACCACCAGCGGTCTTCGGCCCGACAGACTGTACTCTCCGGGCGCGCACGAGCCAAGTCGGGCGGCCCCCGCGGCAGGGCCCGGACGGATCAGCGACCGGTGAGGAGCTCGGCGCGGTCGGCCCGGCCGTCCCCGTCCGCGCGCCGCTCGATCGCGCGGCGGTACAGCGTCCCGGCGCGGTAGCTGGAGCGCACCAGGGGCCCGCTCATGACGCCGGCGAAGCCGATCCGCTCGGCCAGCCGTCCGAGACGGACGAACTCCTCCGGCCGGACCCAGCGGTCGACGGGGCGCAGCGTCGGGCCGGGGCGCAGGTACTGGGTGATCGTGATGAGCTCGGCGCCGGTGTCGCGGATGTCGCACAGCGCCTCCACGACCTCCTCGTCGGTCTCCCCCATGCCGAGGATGAGGTTCGACTTCGTGATGAGACCGGCCTCGTGGGCCTGCTCGAGGACCGACAGGGAGCCCTCGTAGCTGAAACCGGGGCGGATCCGCCCGAACAGGCGCGGGACGGTCTCGACGTTGTGGCCGAAGACCTCCGGGCGGGCGTCGAAGACCACCGTCAGCTTCGCGGGGTCGGCCGAGAAGTCCTGGGCCAGCATCTCGACGCCGACGCCGGGGTTGAGCTCGTGGATGCGGCGGATCGTCTCGGCGCACAGCCAGGCGCCCTCGTCGGGCAGGTCGTCGCGGCAGACGCTCGTGACGGTGGCGTAGCGCAGCCCGAGCCGCTCGACCGATCGGGCCACGCGGAGGGGCTCGGCGGTGTCGTACCCCCGGGGCCGGGCCGAGGTGATCTGGCAGAAGTCGCAGCGACGGGTGCACCTGTCGCCGCCGATGAGGAAGGTGGCCTCGCGGTCCTCCCAGCACTCGTGGATGTTCGGGCAGCCCGCCTCCCGACACACGGTGTGCAGATCGCCGTCCACCATGCGACGGCGCACGTCCTGGTAGTCCGGGCCGGCGCTCAGGCGCGTCCTGAGCCACTCGGGACGGTCCCGCTCGACGGGGGTCCGGGCGTTCCTCGCCTCGATGCGCAGCATCCTGCGTCCGCCGGGCCTCCTCCCCTCCGGGGTCCTCGCCGCGGACGCGCTCGCGGGAGTCGTCGCGCCGGTCATGAGCGCGCCCCCTCCGGGGTGCGGGGGGACGGCCGGTCGGCCCTCGGACGGCAGAAGCGCGGGTGGGCGTTCCTGGGGATGTCGGGGCTCATCCGGTAGGGGCGCATGGCCAGCAGCTCGCGCAGCCGGGGTTCGAGGTCGTCGGCGACCCGCTCCAGGCTCGGGGCGCTCCCGAGCTCGCGACGGATCGAGGTGACATCGGCGTCGGTGATCCCGCAGGGGACGATGGTGTCGAAGCGCTCGAGGTCCGGCGCGACGTTCAGCGCGAAACCGTGCATGGTCGTCCGGTGGGCGCAGCGCACGCCGATGGCGCAGATCTTGCGCTCGGGGCGCAGGCCGTCGGAGGGGAGCCACACGCCGGTCCGGCCCGGCACCCGCCCGGTCGCGAGACCGTAGTCGGCCAGCAGCCGGATGACGGCCTCCTCGAGGCGGCGCACGTGGTCGACGACCCCCACCCCCCGCTGGAGGAAGACGATGGGGTACCCGACGAGTTGCCCCGGCCCGTGCCAGGTGATGTCCCCTCCTCGGTCGACGTCGATGACGGGCGTGCCGTCGAGGGGACGGTCCTCGTCCTTCGTCCGCCGTCCGGCGGTGTAGACGGACTCGTGCTGGCAGAGGATGACCCTGTCGGGCGCCCGGTGGTGGCAGACCTCGTCGAGCACCCGGCGCTGGTGCTCCCACCCGGCGCGGTAGTCGTACAGGGCCCCGGGCGCGGCGTCGAGGCAGTGGCGCTCGACCTCGAGGCCCGCGGGATGGTTGACCCAGTCGGCAGGACGCTCCCCGGCGACGATTCGAGAAGCTCCTGACTTGGGCATTCGCACATTCTGGTCGGTCATGCCCGGCAATGATAGCGCCACGCGCCCCGGCCGGGGGCCGGCCGCCGGGCCATCGCCCCGGGCGCGGGACGCCCCTGACGCGCCGGAGGGCCGGCCCTCCGGCGCCGGTTCGGCCGTGGTCAGGACTCGGTGGGACGAGCGGCGAGCGGATCGACCTGGACGCCGGGACCCATCGTCGTGGAGAACGTGATCTTGCGCACGTAGCGGCCCTTGGCCGTGCTGGGCCGCAGACGGTAGACCTCGTCGGCGGCGGCGCGGTAGTTGGCCAGCAGGGCGTCGCGGTCGAAGCTCGACTTGCCGATGACGAACTGCAGGTTGGCGTGCCGGTCGACGCGGAACTCGATCCGTCCGCCCTTGATGTCCGAGACGGCCTTGGCGACGTCCATGGTCACCGTGCCGGTCTTCGGGTTCGGCATGAGGCCGCGGGGGCCGAGCACGCGGCCGAGCCGACCGACCCTGCCCATGAGATCGGGCGTGGCGACGACGGCGTCGAAGTCGAGGTAGCCGTCGGCGACCCTGGCGATGAGCTCGTCGGCGCCGACCTCATCGGCTCCGGCGGCGACGGCCTCGTCGGCCCTGGCGCCTTGAGCGAAGACGAGGACCCTCGCCGTCTTGCCCGTGCCGTTCGGCAGGTTGACCGTTCCGCGCACCATCTGGTCGGCCTTGCGGGGATCGACGCCGAGGCGCATGGAGACCTCGACGGTCTCGTCGAAGTTGCCGGGCTTGTACTGCTTGATGATCGCCAAGGCCTCCTCGGGGGAGTACTGCTGGTTGTCACCGCGCAGCTGCGCGTCGGCGGTGTAACGCTTGGAGTGCTTCATGCTGGTTCCTTTCCGTCAGCCTCGCGGGCTGATCCACCAGTTCCTGGTGAGGGGGCACAACCCCTGCCAGGTCTCTGAGCACGGCGCCGTGCGCCGTGCGGTTCCGGGATGGTGCCCGGTCTCACTCGACGACGACGCCCATGGAGCGGGCGGTGCCCGCGACGATGCCCATGGCGGCCTCGACGTCGTCGGCGTTGAGGTCGGGCATCTTGGTCTGGGCGATCTCGCGCACCTGGTCGGCGGTGATGGTGCCGACCTTCTCCTTGTCGGGCTTGCCCGAGCCCTTGTGGATGCCGGCGGCCTTCTTGATGAGCTCGGCGGCCGGCGGGGTCTTCGTGATGAAGGTGAAGGTGCGGTCCTCGTAGATCGTGATCTCCGCGGGGACGATGGTTCCGCGCATGGCCTCCGTCTTGGCGTTGTAGGCCTTGACGAACTCCATGATGTTGACGCCGTGCTGGCCGAGGGCGGTGCCGACGGGGGGCGCGGGGGTTGCGGAACCAGCCTGGATGGCGACCTTGACGATCGCCGCTACCTTCTTCTTGGGAGGCATGTGTCGGGTCCTTCTTCGCTGGTCCCCGGTGCGCGCTGCGAGGGCTCGCGCATCGGGATGGTTGTCGGGCGCCCTGCCGCCCCGGCCCGCCGCGGGCCGTGCAGGTCCTCAGTCCATGACCTTCTGGATCTGCGGGAAGGTCAAGTCTACCGGGGTCTCCCGACCCAGGATCTCGACATTGGCCTTCAAGCGCTGGTTGTGGGTGTTGATCTCGGTGATCGTCGCATGGACGCCGGCGAAGGGGCCGTCGACGACCATGACCTGGTCGCCCACCGCGTAGTCGACGACCTCGACCCTGGCCCGGGCACGGCCCGACCGGGACTGGTGCTCGGCGTTCACCCGGGCGACGACCGCGGGGGTCAGCATGCCCTCCACCTCGGACAGGCTCAGCGGGGTGGGCTCCTGGGCGTTGCCGACGAAACCGGTCACCGACGGGGTGTGGCGCACCGTGCCCCAGCTCTCGTCGGTCATCTCCATGCGCACGAGCACGTAGCCGGGCATGTAGGTGCGGGTGACGTTCTTCTTCTGACCGTTGCGCATCTCGACCGCGTCCTCGGTGGGGACGACGGTCTCGTAGATGAAGTCCTCCATGTTGAGGGACTTCACGCGGTTGTCGATGTTCTGCTTGACGCGGTTCTCCATGCCGGAGTACGTGTGCACGACGAACCAGTCGCCGGGCTTGACGACGAGCTCGGCGTGGAGCTCCTCAAGCGCCTTGGCGAGGGCCTCGTCGGTCTCCGTGTCCTCGGCGGAGAGCTCGGCGGCGGACTCCTCCGCGGCGCGCTCGGCCTCATCCACGGCGTTCAGGTCGATCTGGACGTCGTCCGCGTCGGACGAGAAGTCCGCGAAGTCGAGGTTGATGCCGGTGTCGGCGCTCTCGGAGGACTCCTCGGCGGGTCCGAGATCGATCCGGATGTCGTCGGCGGGTTCGATGGGCCCGTCGTCAGGGACTTCAGTCACGTGTATCCTCCTCCTGGTCCTCAGCCGAACAGCTTCAGCAACAGTTTCGCGAAGCCGTAGTCGAGACCCGCGACGATGGCCATGATGAGCACGACGAAGACGAGCACGACGATGAAGTACTGACCGACCTCCTGGCCGTTGGGCCAGATGACCTTCTTCAGCTCGCCGACCGACTGCTTCGCGAAGCTCCACGGGGTGGCGCGCCTGCGCTCGGCCTGCTGCCGGCCCGACCTCTTCCCCGCACCGTCGGCGCGGCGGACCGGGGCCGTCGTGTGCTTGCGCTTGATGCCCTTCGCAGAGTCCTCGGCGCAGGCCGAACGGCGCGCCGGCCTGCCGGCGCGCGGGATCCGGCGGGGCCCCTTCTCGACGCCGTCCCGTCGCGGGGCCTTCCCGCCGTCGCCCCGACGCGGGGCGCGCTGCGCGTCACCCGCGTGCATGCTGTCATCGGCCACGTGCTGCCCCTGTTCGAGTCTTCTGCGGGAGCACCGACCGGCGCCCCCGGTGGCCCCGGGACGGATCGCGTCCCAGTGCGTCGTTCTGCGGACCGGCCGGCCCGCACGTCAAGGGCACGCCCCGCACGGGCCGCGACGGGACGTGCCCTTGCAGGGCACGAGGGACTTGAACCCCCAACCTGCGGTTTTGGAGACCGCTGCTCTGCCAATTGAGCTAGTGCCCTTCGGAGCCCAGCGGCACCACGGGAACGACCGCCCCGAGAGCGCACTGCGCCACCAAGAGCTGAAGTTTAGCCGCAAAGCCTCCGCAAGCGAAACGCCTCCGCAAGCGGAACCGAACGGCGCGCAGACCATGTCCGCCACCACGGACTGACGTCCGGACGGGGCGACCCGCCCGGGTCGACGTCTCACATCGCAGAATCAGGGGACCCTGAGGATGGAATCAGGGTATCGTCCGTCGTCGCACACAGAATCAGCACAGGAGCGTTTGACCAGGCCAGAAGACATTTTCACCCAGGCATCCTGCACGTTTGTGCAATCCTCAACAGTTGACCTCACAGTCGATTCCAAGCCCATTCACAGCTGGGAGCGAACAAAACCCTGAGTGACAAGCACTATCACGGTCCCAGGCGGGGCCGGCGCTCAGCAGAGGCGTGAAAACCGCTTGCTGGAAGACGATTGAGGACCGCCCCGAGGACTCGGCTCCCCGCACGGGAAGCTGTAGTCTTCTGCGCGAAGCCGTCTCCGTCCCCCCGTTGCACCCGCAGCTGGAGATCCGACTCATCGACCGGCGGGTCGCCGCGCTCGCGCCGAGAGGCCGTCGAGGCCCCCGGCACGAGCGCACCTCCCGGCCCGGTTCGGCGCCGGTTTCCGCATGGACACGCAGTACACCCCCTCATCGAAAGCTGGTGATTCCGTCCGCGGATACCTGCCATGTCGCTCATCACCAAGGATCACTCACTCGCCGACTTCGACGAAGGGAACCTCGACGAGCTGTTCCCGCGGGCCGGCGCGGGCTCCGGGCCGGAACCCGCATGGTGCAGCGGCGTCGAGCCGCGCGACCGCGTGCGCAGGCACAACGGCCTGGCCGTGGTGGGCGCCGTCGTCTCCGATTTCATCGCGATGGCGATCGCCACCGGTGTCGCCGTCCGCTTCCGCGACTCGCTCACCTGGCTCGGCACCGGAGGCACGACCGGCGCCGCGGCCCTCGTCACGGTGCTCGTCTGGCTCGTCTGCCTGCGCCAGTGCGGCGCCTACGGCGTGCGGAACTTCGGCATCGACGTCATCGACTACCGCAACGTGCTGCACGGCTCGCTCGTCGCGATCGGCCTGACCGGGGCGGGCGTCTTCCTGTTCGACGTGCCCGTCTCGCGCGGCTACTTCCTCCTCACCTACGTCGTCGGCATCCCGGCGCTGCTGCTCGGCCGCTGGATCGGCCGCCGCCTCCTCTTCGCCCTGCACCGGCACCGGCGCGTCCGGCGCTCGGTCGTCGTGGCCGGGGACGCCGCCCACGTCGCCGACATCATCCGCGTCTTCAAACGCGAGCGCTGGCTGGGCTACGACGTCGTCGGCGTGCTGACCCCGAACGTGATGGCCTGCCCGCAGTTCCCGGGCATCCCGGCCGTGGGCGCCCCGGAGAACGCCCTCGACGTGGCGCGCACCACCGATGTCAGCACGATCGTCTTCGCCGAGGGCTCGTTCCCGCGCTCCCACATGTTCAACCGCCTGGCCGCGAAACTCGAGGCCGAGAAGGTCGAACTCATCGTCGTCCCGGCGCTGAGCGACATCGCGGCCCAGCGCATGACCATGCGCCCGGTGGCCGGCATGCCGCTCATGTACATCGACAAGCCGTCGACGCACAGCTACAACCAGATCACCAAACGCGCCTTCGACATCGTGTGCTCGTCGCTGCTCATCCTCGTCAGCCTGCCGGTCATCGGAATCACGGCCCTCGCCATCAAGCGCGAGGACGGCGGCCCGGTCCTCTTCAAGCAGCAGCGGATCGGCATCGGCGGCCGGCCCTTCGAGTGCTACAAGGTCCGGTCGATGGTCACCAATGCGGCCGAGATCAAGAAGCAGCTCATCGCGCAGAACCAGAACGAGTCCGACGGGGACGTCCTGTTCAAGATGAAGGAGGACCCTCGCATCACGAAGGTGGGGCGCTTCATCCGCCGCTTCTCGATCGATGAGCTCCCCCAGTTCTTCAACGTCTTCAAGGGCGACATGTCCCTCGTGGGGCCCCGCCCGGCCCTCAAGTCGGAGGTGGACAAGTACGAGCAGCACGTGAGGCGCCGCCTCGACGTCCGGCCCGGCATCACCGGCCTGTGGCAGGTCTCGGGCCGCTCCGACCTGTCCTGGGAGGACACGGTCCGTCTGGACCTGTACTACGTCGACAACTGGTCCCTCATCCAGGACTTCAGCATCCTGGTCAAGACCTTCAAGGCGGTGTTCAGCTCCTCCGGCGCCTACTGAGGAGATGCGCCCGGGGCCTCGGGTGCCCGCCGAGAGGCCGGCCCCATCCGCCTACGGCGGTCCCGTGGGAGGGGGCGGCCGGGCCCCTCGCCTCGCGCAGCGCATGAGACCGCTGCGCGTTCGGCCTTACTCGCATCCATCCGCCCAGCAGTCCGGTCATCGCGCCGCGGGCGCGCGGGGGCGTACGCCCTCTACCAGCCGGGCCGCATATTCCTGCATCGCGCCGCGGGCGCGCGAGAGGGGCGCTGGGAGGGGATCTGAAGCCCGCCAACCGATCCTTCCGGCGGTGTCGCGGACCGTCGCGCCTCGGGCCGCGCAAGGGGCTCAGAGCCGCACGCCCACGAGGTTCGGCTCGGGCACGAGGCTGACGCCGTAGGCGGCCCGCACACCGTCGCGGATCGTCCTGGCCAGCGCGACGACATCGGCGGCAGTGGCACCGCCGCGGTTCGTCAGGGCCAGCGTGTGCTTCGTCGAGAGGCGCGCCGGGCCGTCGCCGAAGCCCTTGTGGAAGCCGGCGTGGTCGATGAGCCAGGCGGCCGAGGACTTCACGCGCCCGTCGGGCTGGACGAAGCGCGGAGCGTCGGCGGGCAGGCGGGCGGCCTGCTCGGCGCTCAGGATCGGGTTGGTGAAGAACGAGCCCGCCGACCAGGTGTCGTGGTCGTCCGGGTCGAGGACCATGCCCTTGGAGGCCCGCAGGGCAAGCACGGCGCTGCGCACCTGCGCCGACGGGGCGCGTCCGCCCGGTTCGACGTCGAGGCGGGCGGCGAGCTCGTCGTAGGCGATCGGCATGGACAGGTCGCCGAGCAGGAACTGGAAGACGACCTCGAGGACGACGTAGCGCCCGGTCGCCGAGCCGGGCATCCGGGTCCGCTTGAAGACCGAGTCGCGGTAGGCGAACTCGCAGTCGGCGTTGGCGAAGGTCCGGTAGCCCCTCGTCAGGCGGTCCCAGGTGCGCACCTGGTAGACGTACCGGCTCACATCGGTGCCGTAGGCGCCGACGTTCTGCACGACGGTCGAGCCGACAAGGCCGGGGATGCCCGACAGGGCCTCGGGGCCGCGCCACTCGTTCCCGACGGCGCACGAGACGAGGTCGTCCCAGACCTCGCCGGCGGCGACCCGCACGACCGCTCCCCCGCAGGCGGAGACCTCGGCTCGGACGCCGTGGTTGTCGACGCGCACGACCGTGCCGTCGAAGCCGGCGTCGGTGATGAGGACGTTCGAGCCGCCCGAGAGCACGAGGAGGGGCTCGCCGGCGTCATCGGCCGCGGTGACGGCGTCGATGAGCCCGCGCTCGGTGCGGGCGACGACGAACCGGGCGGCCGGGCCGCCGATGCGGAAGCTCGTGTGCTCGCTGAGCAGCGGGGTGTCGGGGACGGGACGGGGTTCGAGGGCGCCGTCGATGCTGTCGAGCCGGCAGTCGTCGCCCGGTTCGACCGGGAACTCGTCGACCTCCTCCCAGCCGATGCTCATGCGGGCTCCCCGAGCCGGACGCGGGCGCGGGCGGCGCCGAGGACCTTGACGGGCCTGCCGTCCTCGGAGTCGGCTGGGACCCTGGCGTCGATGAGGACGGTGGCGATCCCGTCGTCGATCCCGGTGACCTTCGCTGTGACCCGCACGAGGGTCCCCTCGTCGTCATCGGGCAGCGGGACGGGGCCGGTGAAGCGCACCGAGTAGCCGACGAGGCGGGCGGGATCGGCGCACCAGTCGGTGACGATGCGCAGGGCAGCGCCCATCGTCCACATGCCGTGGATGATGACGCCGTCCAGACCCAGCCCGCGGGCCATCCGATCGCTCCAGTGGATGGGGTTGAAGTCCGTCGACGCGCCGGCGTAGCGCACGGCGGCGGCTCGGGTGGCGCGCAGGTCGAGCGGGGGCAGCTCGTCGCCGACGGCGACGGCGGCGGGGTCGAATGCGCTCATGCCGCGTCCTCCTGTCGGGTGTGGATGAGGGTCGAGACCGCGGTGCAGCAGGGCTCGCCCTCGACGGTGTCGAGTCGGACCGAGAGGGTGATCATGTCGGCCGGGCCGCGGCGGCGCACCGTCGTGATGGTCGGTGTCGAGACGATGCGGTCGCCGACGCGCAGCGGGCGGACGACCTCGAAGCGCTGGTCGGCGTGGATCGTGCGGTGCAGCGCCAGGCCGAGCTCGGGGTCGTCGAAGATCGCGCCCCAGGCGCGGGCCGCGATGACGGCCGCGAAGGTCGGCGGCGCGACGACGGAGCCGTCGTCGCCGGTGTAGGCGGGGTTGGTGTCGCCGAGCGCCGCGACGAACTCGTCGATCTTCGCGCGGCTGATCGTGTAGGGCAGGGAGGGCGGGTAGCTGCGCCCCTCGTGTTCAGTGCCGATGCTCACCCCTCGATTCTAGGGGGTGGCGCTCCGGCCGGCCCCGTGCTCGTCCCAGGGCCCGGAGCCGGTCGGCCCCTCGGTCGGCGCCTCCGGTTCCGAACCGTCGGCGGCTCCGGAGTCGGGCGCTGGATCGGGAGCCGGGCCCGTCGACGACTCGCGCCGACCGTCATCCGCATCCCCGCCCGACGGAGCAGCACCCGACGGGGCATCGAGGACACCGGCCCCGGCCGGGGCATCAGCCCCAGGGCCGGCAGCCGGCCCGCCGCTCGTCGGGGGTGAGCAGGAAACCGGTCGCACCACGCCCCACCGCCGCATAACGACGCATGTCGACCACATGCAGCACAGGAACAAGCGCGCAGCAGGCCGCCATCATGATGGCAGCGGCCGGAATCACGATGAGGGGTGGCCTGGCATCGGCGAGGATGCCGACGGCCAGCAGCAGCTCGCCCGCGAACCCCACCCAGCAACTCGTGAGCGGCACGATGAGAGCGATGAGGGAGGCCATGACCACCAGACGAGCACCGACCAGCGCCACCATCAGCTCACGAGGGTCCGTGCCGATGACGCCGAGCACCAACCAGTCGCCGAGAACAGCGACAGCCACGGCCCCGAGACGCACCAGCACGATGCTGCCCGCCCTCGAACACCACAACGCATCAGGGGCATCGAGAACAGGCGGATGCACGTCCCGAGCCAGGAACGCCCCGGAAGAAGGGCGCGTCATGCCCCGAACCCTACAACCGCACCCCGGCCCCCGCAGAAGGAACGACGGGACGGGTGACCAGGAATCGGAGCCCCGACAACGACATCGGGACCACCGGGGATGAGTGCCCGGCAGCCCCGACGAGGAGGACCCGTGCCGCTCAGCGCGTCTCGCGGTGCGCGGTGTGCTTGCCGCAGCGCGGGCAGAACTTGCTCAGCTCGAGGCGGTCGGGCGTGTTGCGGCGGTTCTTCTTCGTGATGTAGTTGCGCTCCTTGCACTCGGTGCAGGCGAGCGTGATCTTGGGACGGACGTCCCCGGACTTCTTGGCCATGATCGAATCCTCCGTCGTCTTGCCGGTGCTCTCAGGAGCACGTCGCCGTCTCGTGTCGCCCGAGCGCCTGCCGGCGCCGCACACGACGGCCATAGCGCACGAGGCGCCACGGCCCTGGTAGCGGGAGCGGGATTCGAACCCGCGACACAGCGATTATGAGCCGCTTGCTCTGCCGCCTGAGCTATCCCGCCTCTCGCCGGTCCACCGATCGGCGAGCAGCCGCGACACCGACGGATCGCGCGGTGACGACCCTGCCGCAGCAGAGCCCCCATGCGGAATCGAACCGCAGACCTTCTCCTTACCATGGAGACGCTCTACCGTCTGAGCTATAGGGGCCAGCCAAGGTGGAACCATACCGGACGGCGACCCCGGTTCTCAAGTCCCCGCTGAGGGCCGGTGCGGCCCGGCCACGAGCCGGCGGGACCGGAAGGCCCTAGACTTGGCGTGATCCCGACCCCGGAGACGAGATGCCCGCACCGCACGACCCGCCCCACAGACACCGCACTCCCGGCCCAAGACTGCTGGGCCTCGTACTCCTCACCGCCCTGGCACTCGCCGCCGCAATGATCCGCTGGGCCAATGACCCTGAGATCGCCAATCCCGACTTCATCGCCTGGGCGGTCTCCGACACCGAGCACCATGTGGACGGCTTCACCCTCACCGAACTCGACCTCGAGGGGTGGCTCTACGTCATCGGACGAGACGGCTCCGGAAACGACGTGGAGCGCGCTTACACGCTCCGGGGCCTCTTCGACGACTCCACAACCGGAGTGCGGACTCCCCCACCGTCCCCCTGAGAGCCGATGCCGGGCCATACGAGCACCTCGCGGACCACCACCGGGCCATCGCAGCCTATTGCAGCCCGCCGCGCACAACAGCCACGAGTACGTGGTCGCAACGAACCGTCCACACCAACTCCTGCTCCACACTTCGTCGGGGCGGCTGGCTCGACGAGAACGCACTGCCCCCAAGCGTCAACTGGGACCCATGGAGGATGATCGCATGGAGGATGGTATCGCCGGCACGCTCGACGCGATGTTCGCCGCAGCCGCACCCGACCGACCCGTCACCGGCATCGACTACGAATTCACCACCGCTTACACTCACGATTACGTGATGGGCTGCCGGTTGCACCAGGACGGGGACGCCGACACGGAGCTGACGACGGAGCTCCATCTGAGCTCGGATCTTTCCGAGGACGCCATCTCCTCCTCCCGAAGCTGGACGAAGAGCCACCCCGGGGGCGACGACGAGAAGAACTCGCTGAGCCGCGACGAACTCGACCCCGTAGCGATCGCGACACTCCTGCACACCGCCATGACCACCAACCCTCGCTATTACCACCACCAGCTGGACATCGGCTGGGACGATGAGTTCGACCAGTTCACGATGCGTGTAGATGCAGATGATGATGCCGCCTACGCGCTCGACGGGACACCCCTCGGCTGACCGCCCGCAGCCGGGCCAGTGGGCCGACGGTCGGCCGGGCCCGGTGCCCTAGGATCATCGCAGAGTCCCCGAGGAAGGAAGCCCATGAATCCCCATCGCGCTGCCCGGACCGCGCCGGAGTCCCTGTCATGAGGCGCCGCATCATGGTCGGCGGCATCGGCCTCCTCGCCGCCCTCGTGGTCCTGCTCGTCGTCCTCGTGGCGGTCATCGTCGCCGCCATCGCCGGGCTCTTCTCACCCGGGACCGCCGAGCCCGCGCCGAGCCCGGCCGATCCGGAGTCCGCGCAGTACGGCCGGGGCGCCGACCCCGACTTCGTCGGCCAGTCGATCGACCGGGCCCTGGCGGACGCGCCCTCGGCCCGGCTCGTGCGCATCGTCGTGTCCCGCGACGGCGTCGACGTCGTGACCGACGGCGGCGGCCGCGCCACCCACCACTCCTACGCCCCGGACCGTGATCCCCTCACGAGCGAGGAGGACACCGCCGGGGCCGATCCCGTCGGCCTGGACCGCGGCGGCATCGACCTTCAGCGGCTGCAGTCGATCTGGTCGGACGGGCGCTGCGGCTCGGACGCCCCTCAGGTGCAGGTGCTGGGAATGGTCGGCGGGACGGCCGCGTACTCCCTCCTGTGCTCCGCGAACCCGGACTCCGCCGACCCCGGCTACGCGCTGGAGGGCACCTGGGTCGGCGACCAGGAGCTGGCCCTGCCCGACGAGCTCTCGTCGGCCGCCTCGCTCACCGGGGCGGTCAGGGACGTCCTGCCGTCCCTGACCGGGGACGAGCCCCTGTCCCAGCTCGTCGTCCACGAGGACCGGGGCGACCAGGGCGGGGCGTCCGTCGAGGTGGACCAGCAGGTCCAGGGCGCGTCGGGGCCGCAGCTGCGCACCACCGTCCTCGCGCCGCGGGGCTCGCACTCCCCCGGCCTGAGCACGACGCTCACGGCCACCGATGATGCGACCGTCCCGGCGCGGTTCGGCTGGGACCAGGTCGATCCCGGGGCGCTCGCCGGGATCGCCGACGACTGCCGCCACGACCCCGCCCTCGGCGACTTCCGGGGCGTCCGGGTGCACTGGTCCGACGAGTGGTGGCAGCTCGCCGTCACGACGGACTCCGACCCGACCCGCAGCTACGCGCTCGACGGGACGCCCCTCGGCTGAGCGCCCCGGGGAGCGATGAGCGGGCCCGCTCGTTCGTCGTCCGTACGGCCTCAGCCGCGGACCAGGTGCTCCCAGGCCGACAGGGCCGCCGTGGCGCCGGCGCCCGAGGCGATGACGATCTGCTTGTACGGGGCGTCCGTGCAGTCGCCGGCGGCGAAGACGCCCGGCATGCTCGTGGCGCCCTTGGCGTCGACGACGACCTGACCCCGGTCGTCGAGCTCGACGGCCCCGTCCAACCAGCCGGTGTTCGGCACCTGGCCGATCTGGACGAAGACGCCGTCGACGCCGAGCTCGGCGCCCCCGCCGCCGGCGCGGTCCTCGTAGCGGACCGCCCGCACCCGGGAGCCGTCGCCGAGCACCTCGGCCACGGCGGCGTTCGTCACGACGTCGATGGCCGGGGACTCGGCCATGCGCCGGAGCAGGACCTCGTCGGCCCTGCACTCGGGCATGAACTCGAGGACGGTGACGTGCCGGGCGACGCCTGCCAGGTCGAGCGCCGCCTCGACACCGGAATTGCCGCCGCCGATGACCGCCACGTCCCTGCCCTTGAAGAGGGGGCCGTCGCAGTGGGGGCAGTAGGTGACCCCCTTGTTGCGGTACTCGTCCTCGCCGGGCACGCCCATGCGGCGCCAGCCGGCTCCGGTGGCCAGGACGACGGCGCGGGCCGTGAGGGCGGCCCCGCCCAGCCGGACGGCGAGGGCGCCGTCGTCCGCCCGGTCGATGCCGGAGGCCGTGACGCCGTCGATGATGTCGATGTCGTACTGCTCGGCATGGGCGCGCAGGTCGGCGGCCAGCTTGGGGCCCTCGGTGTGCGGCACCGAGATGAGGTTCTCGATGGCCAGCGTGTCGTTGACCTGCCCGCCGAAGCGGTCGCCGACGAGCCCGGTGCGGATGCCCTTGCGGGCCAGGTAGACGGCGGCCGAGACGCCGGCGGGGCCCTGGCCGATGACGAGCACCTGGTAGGGCTTCCGGTCGGCGAGGCCGGTCTCGACCGCCCCGGCGTCGACAGCGGCGATGATCCGGGCGGCCTCCATGCGGCCCTGGCCGAGCAGCTCGCCGTTGCGGTAGACGGTCGGGGTGGCCAGGACGTTCCTGGACTCGACCTCGTCGCGGAACAGCGAGCCGTCGACGACGGTGTGCCGGATCAGCGGGTTGAGGACCGCCATGGCGTTGATCGTCTGGACGACGGTCGGGCAGTTCTGGCAGGTCAGCGAGATGTAGGTGACGAACTCCTGCTCGGCCCGGATCGACCGGACCGCCTCGACGACCCGCTCGTCCAGCTTGACGGGATTGCCGCCGACCTGGAGCAGCGCGAGGGCGAACGAGGTGAACTCGTGGCCCAGGGGCACCGCGGCGAACGTGATGGCGATCCCGGTGCCGGGCGAGGTGATCGTGAACGACGGCCTGCGCTCGTGGGCGCCGTCGTCGCGGCGGACGCTGATGCGCTCGGACAGGGCCGCGACCTGCCCGAGCATCTCGTCGAGCCGGGCGGACGCGCTGCGGTCGTCGAGGCTCACGACGAACTCGACGGGCCGGGTGATGCGGTCCATGAGCGCGCGCAGCTGGTCGATGAGTTTCTCGTCGAGGACTGCCATGATGCTCCTCCGTCCGCTGCCCGCTCAGATCTTGCCGACGAGGTCGAGACCCGGGGTCAGGGTGTCGCCGGTCTCGTCCCAGTGCGCCGGGCAGACCTGGTCGGGGTGCTGGCGGATGTACTGGGCGGCGCGGACCTTGCGCAGCAGCTCGGTCGCATCGCGGGCGATGCCGTCGGCGCTGACCTCCATGAGCTGGATGACGCCGTCGGGGTCGATGAGGAAGGTGCCGCGGTCGGCCAGGCCCTCGCCCTCGCGCAGCACCTGGAAGTTCGTGGCGAGCTGGGCGGACGGGTCGCCGAGCATGACGTACTGCACCTTCTTGACCTGGTCGGAGTCGGCGTGCCAGGCGGCGTGGACGAAGTGGGTGTCGGTGGAGGCCGAGTAGATCTCGACGCCGAGGGAGCGGAGCTCGTCGTAGTGGTCGGCCAGGTCACCGAGCTCGGTGGGGCAGACGAAGGAGAAGTCGGCGGGGTAGAAGAAGACGACGGACCACGAGCCCCGCAGGTCCTCGTCGGTGATCTCGACGAAGTCGCCCTGGCGGAAGGCGGTGGTCTTGAAGGGAAGGATCTGGGTTCCTACGAGCGACACGTGCGGACCTCCTGGTCGTTTGCCGTCACCGGTCATCGGTGCTGTCACTCGCCGGAACCGCGCGGAGGGCGGTGTTGTTCCCGGGGGCGGCCCATCGGCTCCCGATCCCGCCGAGAGCGAACGGCGGGGCGGACGCGCGGAGCGGGCATGAAGAATCCCCGCACCCATCCGGTACGGGGATCCTCCTCCCGCGGAGCCGGGCCCCGGGGTGGGTGGCAGGTGAAGGATTCGAACCTTCGTAGGACATCGCCGACGGTTTTACAGACCGCTCCCATTGGCCGCTCGGGCAACCTGCCGTGCGCCGCCCGATTCTACCAGCCCTTCGGGCCGAGAGGAAATCGGCCGGATGAGCGACGGCTCATCGTCCCTTGTCGTCTCGTCCCTTGTCGCCCTGGTGGCGGGGCATGACGGTCGTGCCCAGGGGACGGGCCTTCATGAGGACGAGGACGCAGCCCAGCACGGTGAGCAGGATGCTCACGAGCGCCCAGCTCCACAGCAGGACCGAGTCGCGCAGGGCGTCGACCGTCAGGACCTGGCCGCCGACCAGGCCGTAGACGAGCTGCACGATCCCGTCGACGACGAGCAGCAGCGCGCCGAGCCGGGGAGTGCCGCGGCTGCGGACGAGCCCGATGACGGCCAGGACGAACAGGACGGCGCCGACCGCGACGGCGCCGACCGCCAGCAGGAGGATGCCCGCCGCGGCGGCGTCGGAGGTGGCGCCCCGCGCCGAGCGCAGCACGGGCGGGACGACGAGCAGGGCGAGCAGCAGGACGACGGCCCCGACGGCGGCGGCGAGCGCGGCGCGGCTGCGCCGCGGCTCGACGTCGAGCCGCACGGCCCCGTCCGCGGCGTCCCGGCCCCCGGACCCCGGGCTCATTCGGCCTGGGCCGCCGCGTCGTCCCCGCCCCCGGCGGCCGCGGCACGCTCGGCGCGCTGGGGCGACCCCGCCGGGTACTGCGGCTCAACGGCGCGCGGGGTGTCGGAGGGCCCGGCGGTGTGGCGGCAGACGAAGACGATGCCCAGGACGATCGCCGCGTACAGGACGACGACGGCGGCGAGCATGCCGGCGCTCACGGGGCGCAGCGCGTGCCCGGTCAGCTGGACGACGACGGCGTCGGCCGCCGCGGCGACGAGGAAGCAGATGTCGCCGATGCGGACCTGGCTGCCGTCGCGGAACAGCCCGATGACGGCGAGGAGCGCCAGGACGGCCGAGGCGATCACCGAGGGCAGGGCCAGGAAGGGCGCGTTGACCGGGGACAGCAGTCCCCAGCCCAGGCCGAGACCGATCACGATGGACAGGGCGGCGGCCACCAGGGTGGTGCTCGAGCAGAAGGTCGGGACCCTCGCGGCGGTCGATGCCCCGTGCGAAGTGGTACTCGTCATGGCTTCCAGTCTGTCAGCCCGCGCGGGACCGCCGGCGCACCACACTCCGTGGCGGGCGGATCGCTCCGTGGCGGGCGGATCGGCGCGCCCGGGCTCCGGACGGTTAGTCTGGCCCCCATGCTGACCCTCGCCACGTACAACGTCAACGGCATCCGGGCCGCCCAGCGCCGCGGCATCACCGCCTGGATCGGGCGCCGGAGCCCGGACGTGCTCTGCCTCCAGGAGGTGCGCTGCCCGGCCGACAAGCTGCCGCTGGAGGTCTTCGAGGGCTACCACGCCGTCTGCAGCCCGGGCTCGCTCGCCGGCCGCAACGGCGTCGCCGTCCTGACCCGCGCGCCGGTCGCGGCCGTGCGCGGCTGGGGCGGCGAGGTCCTGGCGATCGACGAGGGCGGGCTGTCGACCCTCGACCCCGCCCGGGTGGGTCTGGCCGGCGGCGCTCCGGCCCGCGCGCTCCGCGAGTTCGTCGACGAGGGCCGCTACCTCGAGGTCGACCTGGCCGATGAGCCGGTCACCGTCGGCTGCCTCTACCTGCCCAAGGGCGACTCGCTGCTCGCCCCGGGCGTCCGCACGCGGACGCCCACACCGGAGCAGCTCGAGGGGGTGCGGGCCCGCTACGAGCACAAGATGCGCTTCTTCAAGGGATTCAGCACCCAGCTGGCCCGTTCGCGGCGGGCCGCGGTGCGCTCCGGGCGGCAGTTCGTCGTCGTCGGCGACTTCAACGTCGCCCATGAGAGGGCGGACGTGAGGAACTGGCGACCGGCGCAGAAGGCCTCGGGCTTCCTGCCCGAGGAGCGCCGGTGGCTGACCGAGCAGCTGGGCCCGCGCACGCTCGTCGACGTCGTGCGCGCCCTGCACCCGGACGAGGACGGCCCCTACTCGTGGTGGAGCTGGATGGGCCAGGCCTTCGCGAGGGACACCGGCTGGCGCATCGACTACCACCTGGCCACGCCGCGGCTCGCGAGGACGGCCGTGAGCGCCACGACCGAGCGGGACGCCGACCCCTCGGCCCGCGTGAGCGACCACTGCCCCGTCGTCGTCGAGTACGACACCGCGCGGCTGTGAGGGTTCCGCTGCTGAGCACCGGCGCTCAGGGGCTCTGGCCCCCGGACGAGAATGTCGCTCCTCCTTGACCTTGATCTTCTCATCGACGTATCTTGGGGTGAGTGACCCGTTCAAGTCCGCAGCGACTTGACAGCAGCTCGACATCTTTGATGCTGTCATCACGATGGAGTTTTCTTAGCACTGCCTGCTGACTCTCTGGACTCCAGAAGATCTTGAGGTTCTTCCGGGCCCGGGTGACCGCCGTGTAGAAGATGCTGTGAGTGATGTCGTCCTCGTTGTCGTCAGTGATCACGATTTTGACTGAGTCGTACTCCAGACCTTGGGCTTTGTGGATCGAGACGGCGTAGGCGATCTGGAACGGGACAACGGTATTACCTGAGTCATCATCCTCGTCGCTGGCATCATGACTCCGGATATTCCTCGAGTCACTTTCACTGTCGAACTTGTAGTCGTTGACAGCGAAACGGACCGTTGATCCCTCCACCACCTCGAGTCCTACGGGCATAGGATCTATTTCAGCGAGCGAACGATCCAGTTTGACTTCGAACTGGATCCGACCCGGTTTCGCGGAGATGTCGACGATCCAGCCCTTGAGATTGTTGTAAATGACAGGCGAGAAGCGTTCCGAATCATTGAACAGGACGGGATCACCCACTTTGTAGGTGGCAGCATGCCACACGAACAAAGGATTAGAGTTTCTGCTCTGCAGAAAATGATTTACGTTGCTGACCCCGTAAAGTCCGTCATAGTTCAGACAGAGAATAATCCCATCATCGTTGAAGTGTTCAAAAAGAGAGTCGTCAAGTGTCGTCGAGTAGCCATTCTTGGAAATGATTTCAGCGAGATCATCGCCATCCCTCCTGACATCGCGAACCTTGCCCCAGAATTCAAGGAGCGAAATGTCATCAGTTCGATAGGGAGAGGTCAGTTCGAAGACTGCGGACTCCGGGATGAACTGACGAGCGATCGTGAACCAGTTCCCAAATCTGATCGATTCGATCTGATAGGCATCACCGACGAGCACCAGCAGCTCGAAAGATGTCTCTTTCATTACATTGAGCAGGTCAGCGTTGCTGACAGTACTGCACTCATCAATGACCACCAAGCCATATTCCGAATCACCGTCACGACGATGGACATGACTGGAGATCGTCCGAAAGATCGAATTCCCATCCGATACTTTTCGTTCAAGGTTATTCTTGGCAGAACTGGTCTGCGTCAGAAACAATTTTTTCTTGTCACTGAAGTACTGGGCAATATGGCCGACCATGGTGGATTTCCCAGTTCCAGCAGCGCCGTAGATCAGAACAACCTTAGACTGGCTGAACAAGCGCTTGAGGGCATCTTTCTTTCCCTCATCATCGATACCATGATCGTGATCACCCAGCCATTTCTCCGCGGATTCCGCATACCCATCTATTCCAGCAGAAGCGCATTCTCTTAGTTTCTTCATGATAGCAACGGTGTCGTTCTCGTAACCCTGGATGAAGACATGTCCTTTGTCCTGCACGAGTTTCCGTCGATCACGGTGCTTGTAGTAGATCTTGCTATTGTAAGTCTTGATGAGTTCAGCAACATCACCGAACACTTTGAACTCTTCAACGGAAGTGTACAACATCCCGTGATTCTCGACGTTGATCTTCACTCGACGAGCCAGCAGCTCATGGTCACGACCTGCCACGCCTAGGCTCTCCACCAAGTCCCCGTACTTCACATTGTGACCCACCGGTGAACTACAGAACGGCATGTCGTCGAATGGAATGCAGCCGTACTTCAGATTGAGCTTTGACAGATGCGGGCAGCTATTCGGATCGTACTGGGACCTCAGTACTTCATTGCGCATGTGGAGCATGAGAAAACGGAGCATGGTGGATCCCCCGCAGCCCGATCTTATGACACGTCGAGCCTCGTCAAGCACCGAGAATATCTGGGGCTTGGATCTCGGCGACATGCAACACGCCCGAGCCTTCCCATACTCATGGTCTGACATGTCCATGAGATCAAGCAAGTTGCCTGAACCCTTGGTCAGATATTCCATGAGCTTCTGATATTCAGCCCATTCGACACTGGTTTTGATCGTGATACCCAGAAGTCGGGCGAAGTTGTCGAACTCACACGGTCTGATCGACACCCTCCAGCCGCTGATGATCGTGATCGGCAGGTCATGACCAAGAACGTAAATCGCGTCACGGTGAAGAGTCAGCATGGCTGAGTAGTCATCCGTCATCTTGATATCAGTGAAAGCTATCATCCGGTCAAACTTACCGACTCTGTTGATCGCTCGATAGAAGGTCACCTCGTAGTAAGTCTTTCCTTCCACGGAGAAGGGACGGATCCCGTGGATGTAATACCGTTCAGGATTCTCTTCATCCGCCCCCGCCAGCCTCAGTGACTCAATCCTCTCCGCAATCTTCTCATGATACTCTCGCAACGATGGATCAAGATCCAGGGGAAACGACTCCAAGTTGCTCAGAACATCAACCCCACAAGATTTCTTGAGCAGTGTCCTGATCTGTAACAGATAATCATAGTACTTGAGCATCAGACGTTCAGAGGAGTCACCATCCACCGTGTAGTGGGAAGCACTGGTCTGCAGATGCTTGTGGAATCTGCCCAAGAACCCATATTGCCCTTTGGCCCGAATGAACTCCAGCCCCTCTTTGATTCGTTCATAATCATATTCAGCCTCCGCGGAACCAGTGCAGAGAAGCACCGCCGTCCCCTCAACAAGATTTCGGAGCTGAGCGAGGATGTTCTGCGATAAAATCCCCCGCCGATCACCCAGCTGAGATATGTTCTCGCAGATTGCCTTGTTAGTGTGTTGAATATGTTCACCGACTGATGTCATTCCTCACACCTCCTCGATGACATCCTCCGCTGTCGACACCTGGAGAATTCACGCTGTCGGATGCAGGTGTTGCGAACTGCTCGATCGCGGCATAACAGCAACACGCATGAGGATAGCCCATAGACATCTCAGTTCTTCTCGAAACCTGAATTGGGATCGAACTTGAGGGCGCTCGCGTTTTCGCTGATGGTCCGCACCTCGGCCTCGTTGAAGCCCTCGGGCTTGGTCGCTTGGATGTCGATGGTGATGTCGAGTGCTGCGCCTGCCCCGGCAAGACGGTCGATGATCTCGCGGGTTATGTTACCGATGTCTCGGGCGTATCTGTCGGAACTGATCCTCACCGATCCGAAGAAGCGTGCCAGCACGTCCTCGAGTTCCGATTCGTCGTCGAGCTGTCCGCCGTCGGCGGCCGGCCCCCCAGACCACACGTAGTCGACCCCACGGGCGACCGACTTACCACCGTCGGGGCCTGGGGCGACCGTGGGCTCGCTGGCTGCGGCCCGATCGGCCTCGACCTGCGCTTGGGCGCGCCCGATGTCGACGAGCAATGTGCTGTCGGTGACCTGAACGCTGGCGGTGGGGTCGGGCGGGACGACCAAGCCGCGATAGCGGCCGTTGTCGGCGTCCTTGCCGGTGGCGATGGCGAACTGTTCATCCTTGACCAATACGGCAGCCAGTGACTGCCGGATGGTCTCGTCGAGCACCTCGCGGTTCACGAGACGGGGCATGTACACGTAGCGGGTGAAGTAGCCCCACAGCTGACTGACGGTGATCTCGCCCTGCTCCTTCCACAGCGCGCCGAGTTCGCCGTGCAGCACGGCGCCGAGGATCGGTGCGCCGAAGGTGGTGACGAACTGGTCGTCGCGGCTCAGTTTGGCGCTGACACGCTCGGCCAGTGAGCGCCCACCGGCCTCCGGCACCTTGTCGACGACCAGCTCGAACGGCCTGGCAGGGTCGAACTGCTCCGGATAGACGGCCCAGACAAAGGTGTCACGGATCCGATCGGTGACGGTCTGGTCAAGCCGAGCGACCCAGTCATCGGTCTGCCTGCTCTGCTGCGCGGTGAGGTTCAGTGTCTCGCTGTTGTCCTGCACCTGTTTCCAGCCGAGCAAGGCGCGGGTCGCGGCCTCCAGTGTCTCCAGCTGGTTGCTGTCGGCCAGCAGGAAAACGAGCGTGTTGCGGTGCACGCGCTGCCCGGCGCCCCTCGTCTCAATGGCCTTCCGCACCCACCGCAGCGCTGCGGAGTCCGGGCCGTCTTGCCTGCGGACGCTGTGGCGGGGGTGGACGATGACGAGCCTGGTGTTCTCCAGGTCGGGGATGTCGGCGCTGGACGCCGGTGCGGCGTGCACCCGGTCGAACTCGCCGCGGGCCCGCTCCTCGCCCTGGAGGCGCCAGGTGATCTCGTTCCACACCGTCTCGACGTCTTCACGCAGTCGTTCGGCGTAGTCGTTGGCGGTCTTGGTGACCGACGGCTGGGTGTCGAACCAGTAGTGACCCTGCTCCTCGTAGAAGTAGGTGGACCGCTGGGCGAGCTGCTCGATGGCGCTGCTGAAGTTGCCGAGCGTGTCACCAGGTACAGCGGTGCCCAGCCACACGTACTGCTTGTCCAAGCCCTTGCGACTGCTCTTGGACCGCGGGGCTGCGCCCATGAAAATGGTGCGGGCGATCCGCTGGGTGACGAACCGCTGCCCCAGGGCTGGCCGGTCGAGGTCGATCTGTTGCGCGGTAGAACCTACCCCGTCGATGTCTGAGTCGATGATCGGTTTCCACTGGTCCTCGAGGTACTGGGTCAGATCGGTATTGACCGCTGTCGTGTCCAACGGCACGTTGCCCGGCAGGATGAGCGGCGACGCGTCGTGTGACGCCCACAGTTCGTGCACGATCGAGGACACTAGTTTCAGCACGCCCCTGGTCCGCTGGAACCTCTCCATCGTCGACCAGTCCTCGTACAGCCGGTCGAGCAGTTCCGGGTGGAGCGGGTATGACGCCCGGATGCGTTTCTCGTAGTCATCATTTGGAGATGCCGCATCCCGAGGGAACAGCGAGGTGTTCTTCCGGTACATGGTGGCGAAAGTGCGCGCCGTCGCCGAGATCGCGGTAAGCCCCTCAGCGTCCGGAGCCTGGAAGAGGCGACGGCGGACGATCTCGAAGGATTCGTCCCTACTGGAGGGCCGCCACTGGTCAGCGACCCGGCCGATGACATTCTGCAGGCGCTCCAGGGCCAACTGCCCATTGGCGCCACCGATCTCGATGTCGCTGCCCCGGTCGCCGGTGTCAGAGGCCGGGATGGAGACAACGAGCATCACTCCGGGGACCGAGCGCACGACCTCGGTGAGTGACTGGGCGAAGGTGAACTGGGTATCGAACGAGCCGGCCGGGAGTTCCTTGTCGGTGACGAGCTGACGGGCGTAGGCCACCCACTCGTCGATGAGGATGAGGACGGGCGCGTGATCCTGAATCAGTACCCTGAGCGCGTCGCCCGGGCTGGTGCCCGACCGGTCATCCTCAGCGACCAAGTCATAAGCCTCACGGCCCCCGAGTTGCCAAGCGAGTTCGCCCCACAGAGTGTGCACCTCAGTGCCATCCGGTTCGACATGCGGCGACCCGGCCTTGAGGTAGGTGCCGACGAGGGCGGCGCGGGTCACGTCGAGCCGGCCGAGGTCGGGGCTTCCCGCTGCGGCGACGAGTTCTTGTACCTCCTGGGGGAACTGCTGGGCCGGGGTGCCGGAGAACAGGTGGTAAAGCGCCAGCATGGAGTGGGTCTTGCCGCCACCGAAGTTCGTCTGCAGGTTCACCACCGGGCTTGCGTTGGTGTCGCCGCTGAGGCGCCGCAGAGCCCGCGACAGCAGATCGTGCAGGCCCTCGGTGAGGTAGGTGCGGGAGAAGAACTCCACAGGGTCGCCGTACTCGGGACTGGTCGCCTGCCCGGTGTGCACCAAGTGCAGGTCGGCTGCGAACTCCGAGGCTGTGAACTCGCCGCGGGCGACGTCGTCGTGCGGTCGAATCACTTCGCGCCACGGTTTCAGGCCCGGCCCCGACTCGAGGGACACCTTGGCCCGGTTGGCCTGCTGACGGGTCTGCGCCTCGTAGACAGTGCGCTGCAGGTCTGTGCGCAGTTTGCGCACGTCTGTTGCCGAGTCGGTCGACCCCGCCGCCTCGAGAAGCCGCTCGATGGTGTCGAGGGCACGGATGGTGTCGTCGGAGCTGAACGCCTCGTTGTGCGCCCACCTGTTGCGGGTCTCGCGCAACTCGGAAGCGAAGCTCTGCTGCGCCCTGGACAGCACTTCCTTGAACTCGTAACCGCGTTCGGTGATGGCACGCAACTGCACCTGAACGTCCTGCTTGGCCAGGGCCCTCGGGGCGCTGCCGTGACGCCGGGCGTCCGCCTCGGCCCACCGCTCGATCCACTCCGACGAGCCGAAGGCCTTGGTCATCACCTCGTCCACCACGTCGTACAGGCCCTCTGAGAGCAAGTCGAAGGCCCTGCCCACACGCTCTCGGTTGTTCATGGCCATTGCCATCTCCCCCTACCTTGCTCCGTCTTCGCCGGCCGTGCCGCCGCACAACGCGCCACACCTGTCATCGCTCATTGTCGTCCTCTTGGTCCGCCTCGGCGAGACACCGGCGGGCGATCCTCTCCTGGGCAGCCTGGTAGATCGCCCGGATCCGGGTTTCGAGTTCTTCCTTCGGTGGGAGCGTGGTCCAGTACTCAGCGACGACGATCCCGTCCTTGCTCATCTCCAGCAGCTCGACCTGTTCCCGACTGGCCTCGGTGCACAGGATCAGACCGATCGGCGTCTCCTCGCCCGGCTGACGTTCGTACTTGTTGAGCCACTTCAAGTACAGGTCCATCTGCCCCTTGAAGGCAGGCTCGAACTTCCCGATCTTGAGTTCGACGGCGATCAGACGGCGCAGCGGACGCGAGTAGAACAGCAGGTCGAGGTGGAAGTCGTCCCCGTCAACGGTCATCCGCTTCTGGCGTGCGACAAAGGCCCAGCCCTGCCCGACCTCTAGAAGGAATGTCTCCATGTCACGGATGATCGCTTCCTCCAAGTCTCGCTCCGCCCACGAGTCATGAAGGCCAAGGAACTCGAGAAGGTACGGGTCACGGAAGCTGTCCGCGGGCACCGCAGACCCGCCGAGTGCTTGGGCGTTGGCGATCTCCTTACGTTCGAATCCTTGGCGTCCGATGAAGTCGTCCAGAGCCCGCACGCTCAGTCGGGCACTGATGGCCTGCTCGACGTAGAACGCACGTGCAGCCGGGCTCTCCACTCGCAGCAGCACTTTGAAGTGTGACCAGCTCAATTGGTGCGACAGCGTGGCACCAATCTCTTCTTCGGAGAACGTCTGAGCGAATTTAACCATTCGGTTCAGATTGGTTCGGTCGAAACCTCTCCCATACCGGTTGGTCAATTGGTGCGACAGTGTGGCAACGATCTGTGAACCATAGGCGGCGCGCCGTTCGCCAAGCATCTCGACGTGGATCATCCGCCCGATGTACCAGTTCCGCATGGTCAGCGCCGTGTTCGCCTGAACGGCGACGTAGCTGCGGGTTTGGTCGATCAACGCTGAGATCCGCTCCAGCAGCGGACCCTCCCCGATCAGCGCCAGTTCGTGCAGGGGCGTGAGGTCAGCCTCCGGGTGCACGCGCCGACCCGGTGCTTGTTCGTGATCGTCCCGGCCAGTCATGGTTCACTCCTCATCCTCGAAGTCGAAGGCCTCCTGCGTCGAGCGGGCGCCGGGGTCGATACGGCGGGCCTGATCGGTGACGTCGCCCCAAGCGCTGACCAAGCCGTTGAACAGTAGGGCGTCCTTGGCCTGGCCCTTCTTCTCCGCCTCGTGGAACAACAGGAAGCCCAGCTCCTTGACGGCGTCCAAGTCGAGGCGCGAGCACACCTCGGCCAGGAGTTCGGCGACCTTGTCGGCGCCCTGCCCGCCCATGATGGCAGCCAGCCGTACCGTTGCCTCCCAGACGCTGAGCCGGTTGTCCAGGGCAGGATCCCAGGCGCCGTCGAGTTCCTCGGGTGACAGCAGCCGCGCCTTGCCGCCCTTGGCCTCGAAGATGCCGCCGCGTTCCAGTTCACCGAGCGACGTGTCGGTCGCGCGGGACAGCTGGTCAGCGGTGCCCGAACTCTCGGCACTCCAGCCGTAGCTGCGATACCACGTGACGGCGAACCGGGTGTCGGGGTCGAAGTCGGACTCCTGCTCACCCAGCACCTCGTCGAGGGTCGCATTGATCAGCAGCAGCGCGTCGCGCACGCTCATGTCCGAGCCGTCGGCCTCCCGGACCCGCGTATAGCGGGAGAACACCGAGATCCCGGGGCCGATCGCCGCCTGGGCCAGGTCGACAGGGGCGATGGCGCCCTGCATGAGGGTGCGCAGCGCCTCAGGCAGCTCGGACTTGAGCCGGGCGACGAAGGCACGACGGGTGGTGGTTTGAGCATCTGCTGGACGCGGACGGCAAGCGAGAACGATCGAGGACGCCAAGGCATTGGTTCCTTGTGACAGCATCCGATTGGACAGTTCGCTGCGCATCGGCCAAGTGGCAGTGATCTCCCACCCGGCGTTGATCAATCCATCCAGCAGGGTGTGCCATCCGGTCGAAGTGGCGCCATCCACCTTGGCCTCCTGTTGCTTGTAGGCGTAATAGACCGTCATGGGGACATCAGGGCGGGCACCCTGCCGAATCTTGTGGAAGACCGAGTTGAAACCATCGACGAAAAACCGTTCTGCCCCGGCCTTGCCGTCATGGCGGTACGGGTTGGCGACCAGCTCTTCGGCCTTGGGGGTGAGCATGGTACCCACCACCTGCGGGTGAACATCACGCAGGCTACGCCGCAACCAGACATAGAAGAAATCGGACAGGTCCGAATAGCCGATGTTGTCGTAATACGGCGGGTCTGTGGAAATCACCAGATCGCCGTAATCGCGCTCCGATGCGCTGCCCTGATCGGCAGTTCCTTCAGCGCTGGTGGGCGTGCGTTCCAGTACCTTGACAACCCACTCAACCTGGCCCAAAAAATTGCCTGAAGAATCCGAGAACGGATTGACCTCTGCATAGTCCCACACCATGGGGATTGCCTGACGAGAAAATATATTTCGCATTTTCTCGCCCGTATTATGCCAACTGCACATGGCGTTGCTGTAGTCAACAGTTCGACTCACCCCCAAGGCCAAATAGGTGGCCACCGCATCGGCATAGGCTCGGGCACCCGAGCCGCCGTCTTCCAGTCGATCACCTTTGGGCAGGCCAGTGGCCAGGGCATCGGCCAGCACCCGCTCGCGGGCCTCGGTGACCAGATCACTGAGAGTGGTCATAGCGACGAGTTGCCGGTTCGTGAATAGGTTCGAGAACTTGGTCATGCCGTATGCGGGTGGTGAGAACCAGCGGGGATTAGTGGCGATATCCCCGTCTTCATCCACTTCGAGCCTGGGAATCTGCGCCGCGTTGACATGTTCGAGAGAAGGCGACAAATACAGTCTTCCACGTTGGTTCTCCGCTACGATCCCGATGAGATGCGAGCCGGTTCTGCCGTTGATACCCTCTTCCCGAATGTAGTCGTAGTCGAAGGGAGTGCTGTCGCCCACCGCCTTGGCGCCTTTGCCGTGTTTAATGGTCCACTCGTCATCACCTGTTGGCCCGTTCGCGTCATGCACTACCTCGTAGTGCACCTGCCCGCCTTGGATTGTGGTTTTCACCCAGGCCTCCTTGCCCTTCTTCTTGCTCAGCCACCACGAGTTGACCAAGGGCACCTCGATGGGGTTGGCGGGGTTGGGGCTCTTCACCGTGCGAGCCCATTTCCATGCGATGACGGTGTGTTCCGTACCGTCGGGTGCGGTGGCTTTGGGATACAGATGCCCGATGCGACGTTCCGCCTCGTCGCGCAGCCACTGACCGTAGTAGCGAACGTCCTCAGCCAAACCCTCTGCGCGCTGGTAGGTGGCTTGGTCATTACCACCGGGATGCACCGGCGTGCGTCCGGCGAACCTGGGCGGGATCTCGATGAGCGCCTTGTTGATGAGTACTGCCAGCGGGTTGAGGTCACTAGCATGGGCCTCCAACCCCAAGCGCTGGGCCTCCAGCGGGATGGAGCCACCGCCTGCGAAGGGGTCGAGCACTGCTGGCAGCTTGCCGCTGTTGCTCTTGCGGATCTCGTCGCGGGCCTGGCCCAGCAGGTTCTCGTCGAGGCTGTTCTCCCATACGACGAGCTTCCCCATCAACGCATGCAGCCGGGCGCGTTCGGCGTCCTGGGCCTCGACGGTCGGGAACTCGTCGGGCCGGGAGGCCGGGTCGTCGACGAGTTGGGCGAAGAGCACAGCCCGGGCGGTGGCCAATGGTTTGCGCGACCAGTACAGGTGCAGGGTGGACGGGTGCCCGTGCCGGATGGACTTCTCCCGGACGGAGGCGGCATTGATGACCTCGAGCGGCAGGGACGTCTCGATGAGTTTCTTCTTGGTCACTGGGCTGCTTTCATCGATGCGGGTAATGAAGGGATGCTGCTCATCGGGGTGGTACTCCCCGGTTCCAGTAGTCGCCCCAGTCCTCGTTGTAGGAGCGGGTGGTAACCGACGGGTCGAGGTGGGCGAAGGCGTCGCTGACGTAGCGCAGCCGGTCATTGTCAGGCTCGTCGGATGAGACCTCGACCAACGCCAAGCGGTGGCGCATGCCCTGGGTCTGGGCGAAGGTGACCTCGTTCGTCGTGGCGGTGAACGTCTCGGCGCCGGCGATGCGCCCCTTGACCTCGACGTAGCGGATGAACCCGTCCCGGCCGGTGGAGCGGATGTCGTAGCCGGGGTTGTTGCGGGGCATCTCCTCCGGCACCCGGCCGAGTGCCCGCTCTGCGGCCAGAACGGCCTCCACGGCCCGGCGCTCCACCAGCTCGGTGTCACGGCCGTAGGTGCCGGCACCCTCCGGGGTCAAGGAGTTCGAGGGCACGACCAGCGCCGTGCCGCGCAGCAGCGGCGGCACGGCGACCAGCCGGGTGGCCTGGTCGAGCTCCCGCAGGCGGTGCGCCAGGCGTTCCTCGAGCTGGCCTGCCCTGGCCCTGGCCGTCTCGGCCTTGACCCTACCGAACGTGCCGGAACGCTCCAGGGCGTCCAGCCGGGTGTACTCGGCCTCCCAGTGGTTGATCTCGGCCAGCAGACGCTGGGACACCTGGGCCCTGGTGCGCTCGGTCTCGGCGCCCAGCCGGGCCTGCACCTCGTCCAGCCGCGGCTGGAGGCCGTCGCGGTAGGCGCGGACGCGAACAGTCTTGTCGTGGCGTTGACGCACCCACTGGTCGGCTGCGATCCGTTCGACGGCCTCGCGTTCGGCGGGCAGCGGGCGGTCGTAGTCCAGGTAGGGCGGGACAGGCGAGACGGTGACCGTACCGTCCGGGGCGAGCAGCGGGTAGTCGAAGTGGTGCGAGACGGTGTCGGCGTGCTCGGTGACGTTATGAATGCGCTGCTCGACGGTGTAGAGGAGCATCGGCGTGCCCGCCTGGGTGTCACGGCGGTCGACAAGCACTGTGCCGCTGGCCAGCGTGTCACCGAGGTCGGCGATGGTCGCCTCGATCACTGCATTCAGCAGCGGGTGCCCCGGCGCGATGAGCGTCGCTGGTGCGAGACCGTCGGGGCGGGTGCGGTCGAGGTGGAAGGTGACCCGCTCGTAGGCGTCGGCGACCGGCGCCCAGCGGTTGGCCCGCCTGGCCGCCTCGACGAGGCGGTCGGGGACCCTGGTGATCTCCCAGCGGCCGGCCTCGCGGCGGCGGATACGGCCGCCGAGGCGTTCAAAGGCGGGCAGGAGGAAGGCGGCGATGTAGCCGGGCTGAAGGCGCCGCTCGCGGGCCAGCTCAATGCGGGAACGCACCGCCTCCAGGTCGAGGGAGTTGAACATCTCCGGGTGCAGGGCCCGCTCGTGCATCATCTCGCTCAGCCCGGTCGAGACCCCGGCGTCGATGATGCGGTCGAGCTTGGTCTTGACCTGAGGCTGGTCGCCGTAGCGGATGGCCTCGATGAGCAAGTCGCGCAGGGAGCGCTCCTGAAAGGCGTTCGAGTCGCCGAGCACGTTGAACAGGTTGCCGTTGTAGGCCACCGACATCTGGTCGATCTTGGACAGCAGCCGGGTGAAAACGTCGCCTTCGCGGGTACCGGAGGCCACCAAGTTCCACAGGTGGCAAACCTCGCGCTGGCCGATGCGATGAATACGGCCGAAACGCTGCTCGATGCGGTTCGGATTCCACGGAAGGTCGTAGTCGACCATGAGGTGAGCGCGGTGCAGGTTCAGACCCTCGCCAGCGGCGTCGGTTGCCAGCAGCACCACGGCGTTGGGATCGTGGGAGAATTGCTCGCAGGCAGCCTTGCGGTCCTCGCGGCGAGTACCGCCGTGAATGGTGACGACGGCGTCAGCACGGCCGAGCTGGGTGGTGATCCGGGCGCGCAGGTATTCGAGGGTGTCGCGGTGCTCGGTGAAGATGATGATCTTGCGCGGCACCCCACCGCGGGCGAGCAACTGCTCGTCGAGAATGGTGCGCAATTCGGCCCACTTCTTGTCGTCGTCGAGGAGCCGGACCCTGCGTGCGGTCGCGATGAGGTCCTCGAGGATGACGATCTCTGCCCACAGTTCGTCGATAGTCTGGGCCGCGGTAGCCAGGTCGACGACCTCGTCGACGCGCGCCTCGAAGGCGGCCCGCTCCTCCCAGGTGGTCTCCTCGTCGGCGTCCTCGAAGTCCTCGGCCGACAGCTCGGGCAGGGAGGTTTCGAACGGGCTGACCAGGTAGGTGTCATCGGCGGCGCGCCGGACTTCCCGCAGCCTGGCCTCCAGCCGGGCCTGGCGGCGTTCCAGGGACCGCAGGATGGCCTCGGGGCTGGAGGCGAGGCGACGTTGCAGCACGGTGAGGGCGAACCCGACGTTGTTGCCTCGTTTGCGGTCGCCGGCCTGCGATATGCGTTCGGCCCGGCCCATCTCGGTGCGAACGTAGTCGGTGACCTGCTCGTAGAGGTCACGTTCGGCAGGGCTCAGCTCGTAGGTGATGGTGTAGGCGCGGCGCTCCGGGAACAACGGCTTGCCCTCGAAGGTCAGCAAGTCCTCCTTGATCATGCGGCGCATGAGGCCGGTCGTGTCGGTTCGGTGGACGCCCTCGCGGAACTTCCCCTCGAACCGGTCACGGTCCAGCAGCGACATGAACAGCTGGAAGTCCTCCTCCTTGCCGGCGTGCGGGGTCGCGGTCATGAGCAGGTAGTTGTGGGCTGTCTCCGACAGCAGGCGGCCCAACTGGAAACGCTTCGTCTCGGTCACCTCGCCCGCCCACGACGAGTAGTGAGCGCTCATCCGGTGGGCCTCGTCAACGACGGCGACCTCCCAGGTGACGTCGCCGAGCTGCTCCATGAGTTCCTCGCTGCGGGAGACCTGGTCCATCCGGACGATGAGGTAATCGTGCTCGGCGAAGACGTTGCGGCCCTGGGCGTCGTCGACCATCTGCCTGTTGAACACCTCGAACCGCAGGTCGAACTTGGTAGCCAGCTCCTCCCGCCACTGCTCGACCAGGCCGCCCGGGGCGACGACGACGGCCCGCTCGCAGTCCGAGCGCAGGACGAGCTCCTTGATGTAGAGCCCGGCCATGATCGTCTTCCCGGCGCCCGGGTCGTCGGCGAGCAGGAAACGCAGTGGGATGCGCGGCAGCATCTCCTCGTAGACCGCCCTGATCTGGTGCGGCAGCGGATCGACGTCGGAACTGTTGACAGCAGCCATCGGGTCGTAGAGGGCGGCGTACTTGATGCGCAACGCCTCAGCGGCCAGCTTGAAATCGTCCGGGTCGGCGTCGAAGGCAGGTGCAGCGTCTTCGTCGGAGACCTCGACCAAACCGGCTACGTCGGCGTCGCTCACCAAGCGGGAGCCGCTGTGGCCTACCTCGTCGCGGTAGAACACCTCGACCAGTCCGGTCTCGATGGGATCGACGGCGACCACAGTGGCCGCCTGGCCGGGCACCAGCCCCCGCAGGTGCTGCCCGGCCCGTAGCACGGCAAGTGTCAGCTGTGGTGCTGCCATGAGCCGCCTCCTCCCGCTGTCCAGGTGAACAGACCAGAGTATGTGTGGGCACTGACATTTTCGTCCTGCGGCACTGCGGAAACAGCGGCGGCACTAGCCTGCCTGGCGTTGGCGCAGTACCACTGAACTGCCGCGTTCCGGGGTAGCCGTAGCGTGCAATGAATGTGCTGGCGGGGCTCCCGGCGCAGTCCCAGGAGGTGGCGGTCCGGCCGACGAACAAGCAGTGGGTTCGGCACCAGGGGCCTCCCGTCGCTCGTCAGTGTCCGTGCAAGTTTTTACTTTATTGCTCGGCAACGGGTCCGACGTGCTGTCGTCGCCGAGGACGGCCGTGAGCGCCACGACCGAGCGGGACGCCGACCCCTCGGCCCGCGTGAGCGACCACTGCCCCGTCGTCGTCGAGTACGACGTCGACTCCCTGCCCCGGCCCTGACCCGGCGGGCCGGGCGGCCTCAGCGGCCCGGATCGGCCCTCCGCACCACGAGGTGCGCCGCGGTCTCGGGCAGGTGGCTGGGCACCCTCACCGAGGAGATGTGCGACCACGTCATGAAGAGGAAGGCGATGACGGCGGCGATCGAGATCGCCAGGCCGTTGTTGCGCAGGCTCATGTCGACGGCGTCGTAGCCGAGCAGGGCGAAGTTCACCCAGATCGCGATCGAGACCTGACGCGAGCTGGGGCGCGCCAGCGGCAGTGTCAGCCCTCCCCAGAGCATGTACCAGGAGTGCAGGGCGGGGCTGGTCATGGCGGCGATGAGATAGCCCCACGAGACGAAGGTGGCGGGTCTGCGTCGGGCCACCGTGAGGGCGGCGACGGCCAGCAGCACGATGCCGAGGCCCACGAAGACGGTGTGGCTGACGTCGACCGCGGTGCGTCCGGTCGTCACGCCGACCAGGCGCAGGCCGAGTCGGACGAGCTCGCCGACGATCGTCGAGGGGGCGGGCGAGTTCGAGCTGCCGGGCACGCTCACCGCGTTGTACCAGCCGAAGTCGAGGCCGGTCAGGAGGCTGATGCCGGCGAAGACGCCGATCGCGACGAGCATCGAGACGAGGATGCGCGAGACCGTGACGAGGCCCTCGCGCAGGCCCCGCCCCGACCAGCGGCGAGCCAGCATCGGCACGACGTAGGCGGCCAGGAGGGCCGGCTGCTTGATGGCGGCGCCGACGCCGCAGGCCGCCGCGCCGAGCAGCCACCACCAGCCGCCGTCGGCCCAGCCGCGACGCCTGGTCTGCGGTGTGCGCCGGCGCGGCGGCACGGTCGCGAGCCACAGGCCGAGGACGACCAGGCCCATCATGAGCGCGTCGTTGTGGCCCCCGCCCACGAAGTCGATGATGAACAGCGGGTTGAGGGTGCCGAACCAAGCGGTGAAGGCCGGGTCGATGTGCAGCCGCAGCGAGATGCGCGGCAGGCAGACGCAGATGAGGACGACGCCGACGAGGGCCGGGACGCGCTGGGCGACGGCCGACCAGTACGGGTCGAACCCGAAGACGTGCAGCAGCAGGTGCGAGAGCTGCATCGACAGCGGCCCGTACGGGCTCGGGGTGTCGCGCCAGACCCACGAGACCTGGTCGGCGAAGGCGCCGGGCAGGACCCCGGGCCCCGAGTAGTACGGGTTGATGCCGTTGTGCACGAGCCAGCCCTGCGCCGCGTACGAGTAGGCGTCGTGGCTGAAGATGGGCGGGGCGAGCAGGAACGGGAACGACCAGATGGCGAGCACGGCCCAGTGCTTGACGTGCCGGTAGACCTGCGGGCCGCGGCGGGTTCGGGCCTGGGCCGAGCGCAGCGGCCGCAGCGAGAACCAGGCGCTCATCACCAGCAGGAGGCCCGCCATCGTCACGACGGTGCCGACGAGCTTCGACAGCGAGCCCTCCAGGCGCAGGGACGCGAGCATCCGCCACCACGGCGAACTGCGCGGCAGGTAGGCCGGGCTCAGCGCCCCGACGGCGATGAGCGCGGTGCCGTAGAAGCCGCGTCGGACGGGGCCCGCGCGGGCGGCCGCGGCGAGATCGGCGCCGAGGCGCCGCGCTGGGGCGAACGCGCCCGGGGCCGCGGAAGACATGCCCTCAGCGTAGCGTTCCGCCCCGTCGGGGCACGGGGACGAGCGTACGGCCCCTGGAGAGGCACGGCGCCAGCACCGTGGGGGAATGCGCGGCAGGCCGTCGTCCCCGCGGAGAAGGCCGTGGACGACGACGCGCCGGGGCGGTGCGGACCGGGCGTGAACCGATCGCACGAGCACCCCGACCCGGCGGGTCGACCGCGTCGTCACCTGCCGCGCGGGCGACCCGCGCCGGCGGACCGGACGACGACGAGGCCCCCGCCCGGCTCATCGCCGGCACCGGCAGCCGGCTGCTGTGAGGGACGGGCCGTCGACGGGTACCCTTGCTCCCCGTGACTGAACCGGCATTCCACTTCGAGGACTTCGACCGGGACGTGCCCGCCGTCCAGAACCTGTTCCGCCATGTCAACGGAACCTGGCTGGCCACCGCCGAGATCCCCGCCGACCGCAGCTCCTGGGGCGCCTTCGACAAGCTCCGGGAGGACTCCGAGAGGGCCGTCCGCGAGATCATCGAAGCCCAGCCGGCCGACGCCGACCCCGCGAGCGACGAGGGCCGCATCGCCGGCCTCTACGCGTCGTTCATGGACGAGGACGCCGTCGAGGCCGCCGGCACCGCCCCCCTGGCCCCCGTCCTCGAACGCATCGACGCCATCGACTCCGTCGAGGACCTGGCCCGGTTCTGGGGCTGGAGCGCGCGCCACGGCATCGACGTGCCGCTCGACCTCGACAACGACTCCGACCCGGGCGACCCCGACCGCTACCTCATGTTCGTCGGCCAGTCCGGCATCGGCCTGCCCGACGAGGAGTACTACCGCCTCGACGAGCACGCCGCACTGCGCGAGGCCTACCGCGCGCACATCGCCACCAGCCTCGCCCTGGCCGGCGTCGCGGAGCCCGAGGCGCAGGCCGAGGCGGCCTACGGGCTCGAGCGCGAGATCGCCGCCTGCCACTGGGACAAGGTCCGCACCCGTGACATGGTCGAGATGTACCACCTCCAGACCTGGGAGCAGTTCTGCTCCGAGAGCCCGGCCCTGTGCTGGGACGCCTTCCTCGAGGGCGCCCGGCTGCCCGCCTCCTCGGTCGCCGAGGTCGTGAACTGCAACCGCACCGTCCCGACCGCCATCGCCGCGCTGGCCGTGCCCGAACGCCTCGACGACTGGCGCAGCTGGGCCCGCTGGCAGGTCGTCAACGCCCTCACCCCCTACCTCACGCGCGAGCTGGTGACCGCCGGCTTCGACTTCTACTCGAGGACCCTGCGCGGCGTTCCCACCCAGCGGCCGCGCTGGAAGCGCGGCGTCGCGCTCACCGAGGGCGTCCTCGGCGAGGCCCTCGGCCGCCGCTACGTCACCGAGCACTTCCCTCCCGAGACGAAGACCGCCGCCGACCGTCTCGTCGCCAACCTCCTCGAGGCCTACCGCGTCTCGATCGGCGAACTCGACTGGATGACCGAGGCCACCCGGACCGAGGCCCTCGACAAGCTGAGCCGCTTCCGCGCCAAGATCGGCTACCCGTCCCGCTGGCGCGACTACTCGGCGCTCGAGATCCGCCCCGACGATCTCGTCGGCAATGTGCTGCGCGCCTGGTCCTTCGGGTTCGACCACACCATCGAGCAGCTCTCCGGCCCGGTCGACCGCGAGGAGTGGCTCATGTACCCGCAGACGGTCAACGCCTACTACCACCCGCTGCGCAACGAGATCGTCTTCCCGGCCGCCATCCTCCAGCCGCCCTTCTTCAACCCGGCGGCCGACGACGCGGTGAACTACGGCGGCATCGGCGCGGTGATCGGCCACGAGATCGGGCACGGCTTCGACGACCAGGGCTCCACCTGCGATGGCGAGGGCCGCCTGCGCGACTGGTGGACGGACGAGGACCGCGAGGCCTTCCGGGCCCGCACCGGCGCGCTCGTCGCCCAGTACGACGCGCTGTCGCCCGCGGGCGTCGACGACGTCCACGTCAACGGCGAGCTGACACTCGGCGAGAACATCGGCGATCTCGGCGGCCTGACCATCGCCCACCGGGCCTGGCTCCTCTCCACCGGGGGCGTCGAGCCCGAGCCGATCGACGGTCTCACCGGCGCCCAGCGGTTCTTCCTCGGCTGGGCCCAGGTGTGGCAGGACCTCTCGCGCCCCGAGCAGCTGCGCCAGCGACTGGCCACCGACCCGCACGCGCCCGACGAGATCCGCTGCAACCAGGTGGCGCGCAACGTCGACGCCTTCCACGAGGCCTTCGGCACGACTCCCGGGGACGGCATGTGGCTCGACCCCGAGGAGCGTGTCCGCATCTGGTGAGGGCCGGGGGCACGATCTGGACACCCGTGGACCTGGCCCCGCCCTCCGTGCCATACTGTCGGGTCAGCCCTCACGACGGACAGGAGAGTCCATGAGTTTCACCGAATCGGTCACGATCTGTTTGACCAAGAAGTACGCGGACTTCAACGGACGCGCCAGCCGCAGCGAGTACTGGTGGTTCTTCGCCTTCTACATGGGCATCCTCACCATCCTCTTCACCCTCGCCTGGGTCACCTTCAGCGCCAGCGTCGCGGCGAGCCGCTACGGCGAGCCCTCCGGGTTCTCCGCCCTGCTCTTCGTGCTCTTTTTCATCGTCTTCCTGGCGGGCGTCGTCCCGTTCCTGGCCGCGGGGGCCCGCCGCCTGCACGACACCGGCAAGCCGGCCACCTACCTGCTCTTCTACCTGCTCGGCGGCCTCGCCGGCATCGGCGGCATCGTCCTGATCATCCTGTGCGCCATGGAGCCCAACCGCGGCCCGAACGTCTACGGCCCCGACCCGCTCGGTCCCGCCGGTCAGGCCGCCGGACTGCCCAATCCGTACGCACAGCCCTACGGCTCCACCCAGCCCTACGCGCAGCCCCAGGCCCAGCAGTTCGGGGGCGCCCCGACGGCCCAGCCCGCCGGCAACCCGTACGCCCAGCCCTACGGCTACGGCTCCGCCCCGACGGGCGCCCAGCCCACGAGCAACCCGTACGCCCAGCCCTACGGCTCCGCCCCGGCGGACGCCCAGCCCACGAGCGGCCCCTACACGGCCCCGGCCTCGAACCAGCCCCCGGCCCAGCCGACCGGCAACCCCTACGCCGCCCCGGAGAGCCAGCCGTCCCCGGCCGCGACCGATCAGCCCTGTCAGGACCAGACCGGCTCCACCGCCCCCGAGGGCGATCGGAACGGCAATGGCGCCACTGGCAACGGCACCGTCTGACCGCACGACCGGCATCGCACGCGGTGGGCCCGGCGCATGCGCCGGGCCCACCGCGTGCACTCGGGCGCCTACACCGCGACCGCGGTCTCGGCTGCTGCGCGCCTGCGCACGGCCTCGCGCCGCTGCGGTCCCCAGGTCTCGCGGGTGGCGAGGGCCGAGACGAGACCGATGACGCCGTAGATGACGATGAGCAGGGCCGGGCCCCTCCAGTCGAGGGCCTCGAAGAGGGCGGTGCAGAAGAAGGGCGTGAAGCCCGACACGACGGCCGAGAACTGGTAGGCCAGCGAGACGCCGGCCGAACGCCGCTCCGGCGGATAGAGCTCGGAGAACCAGGCGCCCTGAATGCCGGCCATGCCGTTCTGGCAGACGCAGTAACTGACGACCATGCAGCCGAACAGGACGGCGAAGGAGCTCACCTGCACGAGGCGGAACAGCGGGAAGCCCCAGGCGATGACGACGACCGACAGCATGATGTAGAGGCCGCGCCGCCCGACCCGGTCGGACAGGGCGCCCCAGCCCACCGTGGCGAACAGGCCGATGGCCGCCGCGATGAGCAGGGCCGGCAGGGTGCGGCCCGCGTTCTGGGGCGCGTGCATCTTCACGTAGGACAGCACATAGGTGATCGACACGGCGTAGGTGGCGGTCTCGGCGATCCGCAGACCCATGGCCTTGAGGAAGTTCCGCCAGTCGTTGCGCAGCGAGGCGCCGATGGGATTCTTCTCGATGTGCCCCTCCTGCTTGACCTCCTCGAACTCGGGGGACTCGGAGACGTGGGTGCGGATAACGATGCCGACGACGATGAGGATCGCGCTGAGCAGGAAGGGGACGCGCCAGGCCCAGGTGCCGGGCAGCCTCGTGGAGGCCTGGAAGGCGATCGTCGACAGCAGCAGGCCGAACGGGAAGCCCGCCTGCGTGATGCCGGTCAGGAGGCCCTTGCGGCACCACGGGGCGTGCTCGTAGGTCATGAGGATGGCGCCGCCCCACTCCCCTCCGAAGGCCAGGCCCTGGATGATGCGCACGACGAGCAGGAGGATCGGGGCGAGGATGCCCACGCTGTGGTAGGTCGGCAGGCAGCCGATGGCGACCGTCGCGCCGCCCATGAGGAGCAGCGAGGCGATGAGGATCGGCTTGCGTCCGATGCGGTCGCCGAGGTGACCGGCGATGATGCCGCCGATGGGACGCACGGCGAAGCCGATGCCCAGGGTGGCGAAGGAGGCCAACAGGCCGATGACGGGGCTGACCGCCGGGAAGAAGGCCTCGTTGAGGTACAGCGACGCCGCCGTGCCGAAACCGATGAAGTCATAGGTCTCGACGGTGGCCCCGACGCTCGACCCGATGGCGACCTTGTACTTCTCCGGCGTCCCGTGGACGGGCGTGCCGTGCCCGGCGAGCTCGGCGAGCTCATCCTGGACCGCAGAGGTCGGTTCCTGTGCAGTGCTCATGGTGCTCCAGAAGAGTCTGAGAGGGCGCGCGGCGCCCTCTCGGTGATTGATCGGGCGGGACGCATCCGGTGCGTTCCGCTGCCCGCCGGACCGGATCGCCCTCGATCCGGTCGTGCGGGACGACGGCGGGGGTCTTCATCGCTCCCCCACCGCCGCTGGCGGTACCAGCGAACCCGCCGCACCGCCGCCGGCGGTGCGGGGAAGACCTCCGGGGTCCTCCCCGCACCGGGCCCCGACGGGGCGCTCGGCTCAGGCCAGCAGACCCTTGACGCGCTCGACGATCTTCGCCGTGCTCACGCCGTACCGGTCGTACAGGGTGGGCAGGGCGCCGGCGTCGAGGAATTCGTCGGGCAGGGCCACCGGGTGGATCCGCTTCGTGACGCCCCTCGTCGCCATGGCCTCGGCCACGGCGCCGAAGAGACCGCCGATGACGGTGTGGTTCTCGGCCGTGAGCACGAGCCGGTCCTCGGCGATCTCGGCGAGGACGGTCTCGGTGTCGAACGGCTTGAGGGTCGGGCAGTGCAGCACGGAGACGTCGATGCCGTCACCGGCGAGCTCCTTGGCCGCGTCGAGCGCGCGCTCGGTCATGAGGCCGGTCGACACGATGAGCACCTCGTTTCCGGGGCGGACGACCTTGGCCCTGCCCAGCTCGAAGGCGTAGTCGTACTCGTCGAGGACGACCGGCACCCTGCCGCGCAGCACCCGCATGTAGGTCGGGCCGTCGTACGCGGCCAGCTGCGGGGTGGCCTGGACGATGTCGATCGCGTCGCAGGGGTCGACGATCGTCATGTTCGGCATGCCGCGCAGGATCGCGATGTCCTCGGTGGCCTGGTGGGACGGGCCGTAACCGGTGGTCAGACCGGGCAGGGCGCACACCATGTTGACGTTCAGGTTGCGCTCGGCGACATCGAGGCAGATGAAGTCGTAGGCGCGGCGGGTGGCGAACACCGAGTAGGTCGAGGCGAAGGGGATGAAGCCCTCCTGGGCGAGGCCGGTCGCCGCGCCGACCAGGGCCATCTCGGCCATGCCGACCTGGTAGAAGCGGTCGGGCATCGCGTCGCGGAAGACGTGCAGGTCGGTGTACTTGGCCAGGTCGGCGGACAGTCCGACGAGACGCTCGTCGGACTCGGCGACCTCGAGCAGGGCGTGGCCGAGCGGGGCGACCATGGTGCGCTGACCCTCGCGGGCGATGTCGGCGCTCATCGCGCCGGAGACGAGTTTCTTGGGGCTCATAGTCCGTATGCCTCCTTGAGATGCTGCTGTGCGACGGCCCACTCCTGCGGAGCGACCCTCATGAAGTGGAGCTTCTCGCGGGTCTCGAGGAAGTCCACGCCCTTCGCGAGCCTGGTGTCGACGACGAGGCAGCGCGGCCTGTCGTTGTCGACGCCGTGGCGGAGCTCCTCGAGGAGCTCGACGACCCTGCCCAGGTCATTGCCGTCGCATCGACGGGTCTCCCAGCCGAAGGCCCGGAAGCGCCCGTCGATGGACTCGGTGCCCATGATCTCCTGGCTCCTGCCGTCGGCCTGCTGGTTGTTGAAGTCGACGATCGCGATGAGGTTGTCGAGCCTGAAGTGGGCCGCGGTCTGCGCGGCCTCCCAGGTGGAGCCCTCGTCGAGCTCGCCGTCGGACAGGACGTTGTAGCAGACGTTCCCGGTGTTGCCCTTGCGCTTGAGACCGAGGGCGATGCCGTTGGCGATGACCAGGCCGTGGCCGAGGGAGCCGCCGGAGATCTCGACACCGGGGGTGTACGAGGCCATGGCCGACATCGGCAGGCGGGAGTCGTCGGTGGCGTAGGTGTCCAGCTCGTCCTCGGGGATCATGCCGATCTCGACGAGCGCGGCGTAGATCGCCAGACCGTAGTGGCCCATCGAGACGAGCACGCGGTCGCGGTCCTCCCACTCGGGGTTCCTCGGGTCGATCCTGGCCTGGTCGACGTACAGCGCGGCAAGCACGTCCGACAGGCCGAGGGCCTGGCCGATGTAGCCCTCGCCCTGCACCTCGGCCTCGCGCAGTGCGTTGCGGCGGATGCGGTAGGCCGCCATGCGGAGCGTCTCGAGGCGCTCCGGCGTGATCGGTTCGCGGTTGGTTGTCATTGTCACTCCTCCTCGGACGCGTCAGGCGATGTAGGCGCCGCCGTTGATCGACTGGGTCGTTCCCGTGACGTAGCCGGCATCCTCGCTGGACAGCCAGACGTACATGTTGGCGATGTCGCGGCCGGTGCCCTGGCGCCTCATCGGGATGGTCGCGGTGAGCCTCTCCTCATCCTCGGCGCTGTTGCCGGCGCGGATGTCGGTGGCGACGACGGCCGGGCAGATGGCGTTGACGGTGATGCCCTGCGGGGCCATCTCGCGGGCCAGCGAGCGGGTCAGGCCGAGCACGCCGGCCTTGGCCGCCGAGTACGGGGTCTTGCTGAAGACGCCGCCGCCCTGCTGGGCGGAGACGGAGCTCATGTTGACGATGCGGCCGTAGCCGCCGTCGATCATGGCGGGCAGGAAGGCCTGGCAGGTGTTGAAGACGCCGGTCAGGTTGACGGCGATGACCCTGTCCCACAGCTGCGGGGTGACCTCGAGGAAGGGCACCGGGGAGGGGATGCCGGCAACGTTGGCCAGGGCCCCCACCGGAGGAAGATCGGATGCCGCGATCCGCTTGGCGGTGTCGAAGACCTGCTCGCGGTTCGTGACGTCCACCGCGTAGGCGGCGACCTGGGCGCCGGTGTCCTCCGCGATGGTCTCGGCCGCGCTCGTGACGCCCTCCCCGTTCATGTCGAGGACGACGACCGCCCAGCCCTCCTCTGCGTAGCGCTGGGCGGTCGCATGGCCGATGCCGTGAGGCGAGGCGGCGCCCGTCACCACCGCCGTTCGAGGGCCAACACCAGTTCCGAGTCCCATGTCTGGATCTCCTCACGTCGTTGTGATATCCGACAATCAACTGTTTTCTGTCGACTGTTGACATAAACGATAAGGCGGTCCCTCCCCCGCCGTCAAGCACTCCGGGGCACGAAGAAGGGGGATCCGCACGAGGCGGCCGAGGCTGCGTCGGACGGGATGGCTGCGCGGGCGGGCCCGATGCGGGCGTCTGCGGCGATGTCGGCGGTGGCGGGGAATCCGCGGGCGCGCGGGCGGACCTGACCTGGTCGGCTCGCTGACGGTCGTCTGCTCGAGGGAATCAGCGGGCGGGCCAAGTGGGTCTTGTGCGCGGTGGCCCGGGGGAGCCCGCGGGCGCGCGGGCGGGCCCGGCAGCCGGCCCGGCCCGAGGGCCCAGAGAGTCCCGGAGAAGCGGAATCCGCGGGCGGGCCAGACACCGCAGCAGCCCTGGGAATCGTCATGAAGGAAAAATCCGCGGGCGGGCGCCCGGCCATCGACCGGCACCGGACGGCAGCCGGGGAAACCGGCGGGCGGGGCGCGACGCCCCACCGGCCCTGGCGTCCCCACCCGCGCGACGGGAGGCGGGCCCAGCGACGGGCCCGGGGCTCAGGCGCCCATGCGGGAGACCCAGAAGGAGCCGGCCCTGCTCATGTGGTCGGCGAAGGCCCTGATGATCCCGTCCTCGCCGCCGGAGCGCAGCATCCTCACGAGCGGCTCGTGATGGGCGCGGGTGACGATGACGGGGATGTCGGCGCCCTCGTTCATGGCGCCGGCGACGATGACGATGCGCATCTGGTCCTGGAGCTCGAGCCACTTGGCGAGCAGGAGCCCGTTGCCGGACAGCTCGCACAGCCTGCGGTGGAAGGCCAAGTCCTGCTCGACGGCCTCGGACAGGTCACTCGGGTCCTCCGCGGGAAGGGCCTCGGCGAGCGCATCGGCCTTCGCCTCGCGGTCCGTGCTGCGCGCCAGACGCACGGCGGCGCCGCACTCGAGGAAGGAGCGCACCTCGTACAGCTCGGTGACCTCGGTGGCGTCGAACGAGCGGACGACGAGGCGCCCGTGCGAGGCCGACTCGGCCAGCCCGGCCTGCTCGAGGGCGCGCAGCGCCTCCCGGACCGTGCCGCGGCTGACGGAGAACTGCGACGCCAGCTCGGTCTCGTTGAGGTGCTCCCCCACCGTCAGCTGACCGTCGAGGATCGCCTCGCGCAACTGGTCGAGCACCTGCGTCCGCAGGTTCACGCGTCGCACGGCAGTGATGCTCATGACACACCCTTCGGTTGCTCGGTGCGGGGCGGCGCCCCGTCTGCTGGATCAGGGGCCGAGTGTACGCCGGGGACGACCCTGTCCCCCGCATTCCGGGCCTCGGCCCTGCTCAGACGGAGCGGCTCACGACCTCGTCGCACAGCCGGTCGAGGGCGCGGCGCGCCGGTCCGGCCGGCAGGACGGACAGCTCGGCGCGGGCGAGCTCGGCGCGGCGCTCGATCTCCGCCCGGGCCTCGCCGATGACGTGGCTGGCCCGCAGTGCGGCGAGGGCGCGGGCGAGCTCGGCGTCGTCGCCCAGCCCCGTGCGGATGAGGGCCGTGAGCTCGGCGTCGGCCGGGTCGTCGCTGGCGGCGAGCATGAGGGTGGGCAGCGTCAGGACGCCCTCCCGCAGGTCCGTGCCGGGCGTCTTGCCGGTCTCGTCGCTCGTGATGTCGATGAGGTCGTCGGCCAGCTGGAAGACCACGCCGATCCGCATGCCGTAGCGCCCGATCGCGTCGACGACCCTCCGGTCGGCGCCGGAGACCATGGCGCCGAACAGCGCCGAGGTGCGGATGAGGGCGCCGGTCTTGCCCTCGATGACGCGCAGGTAGTGCTCCATCGGGTCGACGCCGGGCCGGGGGCCCTTCATCTCGCCGATCTGGCCGGCGACGAGCTCGGCGAAGGTCTCGGCCTGGAGCCGCACGTAGTCGGTGCCGAGATGGGTGACCTCGGTGGACGCCCGGGCGAAGAGCCAGTCGCCGACCATGATGGCCGTCGAGTTGCCGAAGGCCGCGTTGGCGCTGGGCACCCCGCGGCGCAGGTCCGCCTCGTCCATGACGTCGTCGTGGTAGAGCGAGGCGACGTGGGTCAGCTCGATGACGACGGCCGCGCGCACCACGTCGGCGAGCTCGGCCCGGGGGCCCAGGTGGCTGGCGACCGCCACGAGCATCGGGCGGAAGCGCTTGCCGCCGGCCCGGATCACATGATCCGCGGCCTCAGCCAGGAAAGGATTGTCGGCCCCGAGAGCCACCTGTCCGAGCCGGTGCTCGATGGCGGCGAGCTGCTCGTCGATGGCCCCGGCGAAGGCGTCGTCCTCGGCCTGGCTCACGGTCGTCTCCTATCAGCGCAGGAATCCTGCTGCGCTCGTGAAAAGGTCGAGCACGAAACCGGGTGCAAGACCAAGGACAAGCGTACCGACGGCACCAACAGCGATCACCGTCCAGGTCGGCGTCCCGGCCTTGACGACGTCGACGGACCCGTCGGGCTCGTCGAAGTACATGACCTTGACCAGCCGGAAGTAGAAGGCCGCGGTGACCAGCGACATGACGACCGCCACCACGACGAGCCACGCGTAGCCGCCCTGCCAACCGGCGCTGAAGGCCACCAGTTTGCCGACGAAGCCGCCGGTCATCGGGATGCCGGCCATCGACAGCAGGAAGAGCGTCATGATGGCGCCGAGCACGGGCTCGCGGCGTCCCAGGCCCGCCCAGGCCTCGAAGCCGGTGGCCTCGCCGCCGCTGCGGCGGACCATCGTGAGGACCGCGAAGGCGCCCATCGTCGCCAGGCCGTAGCCGGCCAGGTAGAACATGACGCCCGAGACCGAGCCGGAGCGCCCCTGCGCCAGTGCGGGACCGGCCATGGCGCCGACGACGGCGACGAGGATGAAGCCGGCGTGGGCGATCGAGGAGTAGGCCAGCAGGCGCTTGACGTCGGTCTGGGCCAGACCGACGAAACCGCCGAAGATCATCGTGCAGACGGCGATGACGGCGATGACGAGCTGCCAGTCCCAGCGCGCGCCGCCGAGGGCGACGAACAGCAGGCGCAGCAGGCCGCCGAAGGCCGCCAGCTTGGTGCACACGGCCATGAAGGCGGTGACCGGGGTGGGGGCTCCGGTGTAGACGTCGGGCACCCACGAGTGGAAGGGCACGGCGCCGATCTTGAACAGGACCCCCGCCGTCGTGAGCGCCAGACCGGCCATGAGCAGGGTCTGGGACTCGATGCCGAGCGTGACGCCCGCGTCGATGTCGGCGAAGGTGAAGGATCCGCAGAAGCCGTACAGCAGGGCCGCGCCGAACAGGAAGAGCGCGCTGGACATGGCCCCCAGCAGGAAGTACTTGAGGGCCGCCTCCTGCGAGAGCAGGCGCCGGCGCCGGGCCAGGCCGCACATGACGTACAGCGGCAGCGAGAGGATCTCGAGGGCGACGAACATCGTGAGGAGGTCGTTGGCGGCCGGGAAGACGAGCATGCCGAACAGCGACAGCTCGAGCAGGGCGAAGACCTCGGTGTTCTCCTGTCGGGCGGCGATGGCCTCGTGCTCGGCGCGGGAGCCGGGCACCGTGTGCGCCTGGGCGGCGAAGGAGCTCGTCCCCCCGCAGACGCGCCGCTCGCCGTACAGGAGCGTCGCGCCGAGCCCGAAGACGAGCATCATCGCCCACACGACGCGGGTGGGGCCGTCGACGCTCAGGCTGCCCTCCACGGCCGCACCGGGGACGTCCGACCAGCCGGCGCAGACGAGGGCGAGGGCGACGAGCTGGGCCAGCAGGGCCAGGCCGAACTGCGTGTCGAAGCGCCGGGTGCGGGGCACGAGGGCCTCGACGAGCACGGCGCACAGCACCCCGCACAGCATGACGAGCAGCGGGGCGATGAGCCCGTACTCGATCGTGGGACTTGTCATGACTCACTTACCCCCGTTCGAGACGCTCGGCGCCGGATCGGACGCCGAGACGTGCACCATTGCCTGCTGCGCGGCCGGGGCGACCAGGTCGAGCGCCGGCTTGGGCACCAGGCCGAAGAACAGCATGAGGACGATGAGCGGCGCGATGACGGCCCGCTCGCGGCCGTTCAGGTCCCGCGTCATGTGCTTCTCGCTCGCCTCGGTCACCGGGCCCGTGAAGACCCGCTGGTAGGCCAGCATGACGTAGACCGCGGCGAGGACGGTGGCGACGACGGCCACCGCGACGAAGACCAGGTGCCGGCTCCAGGCGCCGGACATGATGAGGTACTCGCCGGCGAAGTTCGCCAGGCCGGGCAGGCCGAGCGTCGCCAGGCCGGAGACGAGGAAGACGCCCGCCAGCACCGGGACGAGCTTCTGGGCCCCGCCGAAGTCGGCGACGAGGGCGGAGCCGCGCCGGTCGGCGAGGAAGCCGACGACGAGGAACATGGCGGCCGCACTGAAGCCGTGGCCGAGCATGTAGAAGATCGAGCCGGTCAGTGAGGCGGTGGTGAACGAGAAGATGCCCAGCACCATGAAGCCGAAGTGACTCACCGAGGTCCAGGCCACCAGACGCAGCAGGTTCTTCGCTCCGATCGCCATGAACGCCCCGTAGAAGATCGAGATGACCGCCAGGGTCAGCACGAAGGGCGTCGCCCACGTGCTCGCGCCCGGGAAGAAGGCCAGGCAGAAGCGGATCATGCCGAAGGTGCCGATCTTGTCGAGCGTGGCCACCAGGAGCGAGGAGGCGCCGGGCCGGGCCTGTTCGGCAGTGTCGGGCAGCCAGGTGTGCACCGGAACCATCGGGGCCTTGATCGCGAAGGCGATGAAGAAGGCCGCGAAGAGCCAGCGCTCGGTGCCGGTGCCCATCGGCAGGCCGGTCAGGTCGGAGGTGAGCAGGCTCGGGGCGCCCCGCCCGGCGGACAGCGCGTACATGCCGATGACGCCGGCCAACAGGACGAGGCCGCCGAGGAGGCTGTAGAGCAGGAACTTCAACGCGGCGCCCGTGCGGCCCGGCCCGCCCCAGCCGGCGACGAGGAAGTACATCGGGATGAGGGTGGCCTCGAAGAAGATGTAGAAGAGCAGCAGGTCAGAGGCCATGAAGACGTAGAGGGTGAAGCCCTCCAGCATCAGGGCCAGGGCCATGAAGGCCTCGGTGCTCCAGCGCGGCGGCAGCACGCCGTCGGCCTCGACCGGCCTGCCCGCCCTCCTCCTCGGGACGCGTCCGTCGCCGACGCGCCACTCGGCGAGCAGGACGATCGGCACGAGGATGACGGTGAGCAGGACGAGCAGCTTGGTCATGCCATCGGCGTCCAGGGCGTACCAGGCGCCGATGGCGCCGATCCAGCTGTGCCTCTCGGCGAGGGAGTCCATCGGCCAGATGGCGACGCCGAGGACGAGATCGGCCAGGGCGACGCACAGGGCGACGGCCTTGCCTCCGCGGCCTCCCAGGACGAGGACGAGGAGCGAGCCCGCGATCGGCAGCAGCCCCGCGAGGGTGAGCCAGGGGAATGTCATTTCTCCTCCTCCTCAGGCCAGTCGGCCCAGGATCATCACGACGCCGATGATGACCGCGCCGAAGGTCATCAGGGCGCCGTAGCTGCGGACATATCCGTTCTCGAGCAGGCGCAGCACGCCGGACGCCCCCTTGGCGGCGGCGGCGCTGCCGGTGACGGCGCCGTCCACGACGTAGCGGTCGGTCAGCTCCAGACCGCCGCACAGCCGCTGGCCGGGGCGCATGAACACGGCCTCGTTGAACGAGTCGGCGTAGAGCTCGTTGCGCCCGGCGTTGACGAAGAAGTTCCGGCTCACGGGGGTCCGCTGGGCGATCGGGCGGCGGTAGAGCACGACGCCGAGCACGACGCCGCACACCACGACGGCCAGGGTGACCCACGCGATGGCGCCCGTCTCGACGACGTGGACCGGCTCGACCTCGGCGCCGACGGCGTCCGAGAGCCAGCCCTGGATCCAGCCGTTGAGGACCAGACCGCCGACGACCGATCCGATGGCCAGGACGACCAGCGGGAGGACCATGACCGGGCCCGGGCGGTGCGGGTGCACGCCCGGCAGGTGGCGGGACGGGCCGAAGAAGGTCATCATCATGAGGCGCGTCATGTAGAAGGCGGTGATCGCCGCACCGGCGACGGCGAGCCAGCCGAACAGCTGGCCCTTGCCGAAGGCCGCGTTGATGATGTGGTCCTTCGAGTAGTAGCCGGCGAAGAACGGGCAGCCGATGATCGCGAGGTAGCCCATCGCGAAGGTGCCGAAGACCCAGGGCATGCCCTTGGCGAGCGCGCCGAAGTGGCGCATGTCGGTGTCGTCGTCCATGCCGTGCATGACGGCGCCCGCCCCGAGGAACATGTTCGCCTTGAACATGCCGTGCGTGAGCAGGTGGAAGATCGCGAAGGCCACACCCGCCGGGCCGAGACCCGCGGCGAGCATCATGTAGCCGATCTGGCTCATCGTCGAGCCGGCCAGCACCTTCTTGATGTCGTCCTTGGCGCAGCCGATCCAGGCGCCGGCGAAGATCGAGCACAGGCCGACGATGGCGACGGCCAGGGCGGCCTCGTCGCTCAGCGTGAAGATCGCCTGCGAGCGGACGACGAGGTAGACGCCGGCGGTGACCATCGTCGCCGCGTGGATGAGCGCCGACACCGGCGTGGGGCCCTCCATGGCGTCGAGCAGCCACACCTGCAGCGGCACCTGGGCGGACTTGCCGCAGGCGGCCAGCAGGAGGAGCAGGCCCAGCGCCGTGGCCCAGCCGTGCGACAGCCCCGGCGCCCCGGCGTTGACGTCGGCGAAGGAGACCGAGCCGAACAGGGCGAACATCGCGAAGCTGGCGCACAGCAGTCCGAGGTCGCCGACCTTGTTGGTGAGGAAGGCCTTCTTGGCCGCCAGCGCCGCGGAGTTGCGGTCCTGCCAGAAGCCGATGAGCAGGTAGGAGGCCAGCCCGACGCCCTCCCAGCCGATGAACAGCATGATGTAGTTGTCGGCCAGCACGAGCGTCAGCATGGCGCCCAGGAAGAAGTTGAGGAAGGCGAAGAAGCGGCGGCGCTTCGGGTCGTCGGCCATGTAACCGATCGAGTAGATGAAGATGAGCGAGCCGACGCCGGTGACGAGCAGGGCGAAGAGGATCGACAGCGGGTCGACGAGCAGCGAGATCCGGACCGAGCGGCCGCCCGCCTCGATCCACGTGTAGAGGGGCACCGAGACCGCGCGGTCGGCGGCGGGGGCCCCGAGCATCTGGACGAACTCGACCAGCGCGATGATGAAGGCGGCGATCGGGGACACGGTGCCGAGCAGATGACCCCATGAGTCTCCGACGCGCCCGACGACGAGCAGGATGCCCGACACGGCGAGCGGGATCGCGATGAGCAGCCAGGCGGCGCCGAACGCGCCGGTGGCCGCCACCGGAGTGAGTGTTTCGAGAAGAGTCACCGCAGCCCCCTCAGTGCTTCAGCAGGTTCTCGTCGTCGACCGAGGCCGACCGGCGGGTACGGAAGATGGTGATGATGATGGCCAGTCCGACAACGACCTCCGCGGCCGCGACGACCATGACGAAGAAGGCCGCGATCTGCCCGTCCAGGCCGCCGTGGACGCTCGAGAAGGTCACCATCGCCAGGTTGGCGGCGTTGAGCATGAGCTCCACCGACATGAAGGCGATGAGCGCGTTGCGGCGGATCATGAAGCCGAGCAGCCCGATGCAGAACAGGATGGCCGCCAGGATGATGTAGGCGTTCGGATTCATCACTCGTCCTCCTCGCGACGATGCGCCCCGGTGGACGCCGGCTCGGCGTCGGGCCCGGCAGCCGGCTCGGCGCCGGTCAGCTCGGAGGCGGGCCCCGGGCTCGGCAGCTCGTGCTCTCCCGGCAGCAGGCCGTGCTGGTCGTCCCGCACGGCGCGGACGGCACGGTCGGCGGCGATGTTCGGTGCGACGAGACGGCCCCTGTCGACGACCACGACGCCGCGGGCGGCGAGCGTCGGGACCACCGATCCCTCGGCCGTCGAGCCGTCGGGCAGCAGGGCCGGGTGGTCGGCCGAGTTGTGGCGGGCGTAGACGCCGGGGCTGGGCAGCGGGGCCGGGTCGACGCCGTGCTCCGCGTACTCGCGGACCCGACGGGCGGCGCGCGCCTGCTGACGCTCCTTGCGGTGGAGTCGCTCGCCGTGGGCCAGCACCATGGCGGCCAGGGCCGCCGTGATGAGCAGGGCCGCGGTGGCCTCGAACGCGAAGACGTAGCGTCCGAAGACGAGGTAGGCCAGCGAGCGGACGTTGCCCTGGTCGCCGACCGCCGCGCCGAGGCCCTTCGAGTCGGTGAGGACGCCGTGGCCGACGGCCAGCAGGAGCAGCACGAGCAGCCCGAGGGCGCCGATGACGGCCGCGACGCGCTGGCCCCTGATCGTCTCGACCATCGCGTCGACCGAGTCGACGCCGATGATCATCATCGTGAAGACGAAGAGCATCATGACGGCGCCCGTGTAGACGATGATCTGGGCGACGAACAGGAAGGGCGCGTCGAGGCTGGCGTACAGGCAGGCCAGGCAGATCATGACGGCCGCCAGGCACAGCGCCGAGTGCACCGGCTTGCGGCTGAGGACGAGCCCCAGCGCCGCCACCGCGGCCAGCACCGCGAACACCCAGAAGGCGACTGCCTGGGCCGTGAGCAGGGGGATCATCATGCGGCTCCCGTCTCGTGCGGAACTGGGTTCGTGCCGGCGGCCCGGGCGGGCGCGCGCACGCCGACCGCGTCGGCCGCGCCCCGCTCGTCGAGCTGGCCGGTGGGCGGCAGGCCGAGGAAGTAGTCCTTCTCGTCGTCGCCCAGACGACGGGCGTGCGGCGGGGCCTCCATGCCGGGCAGCAGCGGCGCCAGGAGGCGCTGCTTGTCGTAGATGAGGCTCTCGCGGCTGCGGTCGGCCAGCTTGAAGTCGTTGGTCATCGTCAGCGCGCGCGTCGGGCAGGCCTCGATGCACATGCCGCACAGGATGCAGCGCAGATAGTTGATCTGGTACACCTTGCCGTAGCGCTCGCCGGGGCTGAAGCGCTGCTCGTCGGTGTTCTCGCCGGCCTCCACGTAGATGGCGTCGGCCGGGCAGGCCCACGCGCACAGCTCGCAGCCGACGCACTTCTCGAGCCCGTCGGGCCAGCGATTCAGCTGGTGACGGCCGTGGAAGCGCGGCGCGACGACGCGCTCGGCGCCCTTCTGCGGGTACTTCTGCGTGAAGGACTTGCGGAACATCGTTCGGAAGGTGATTCCGAAGCCGGACCAGGCTCCCATGTCAGTGCTCCTCCCCCGTCGTCGACGGCCCGTCCGGGGCGGCCCCGGACGGTCCCCCCGGTTCTCCGGGCGGTCCGGACTCGGCGACGATGCCGGCGAACTGGCGGGCCTGACGGCCCGGCATCGGCGGCACCGGGTAGCCGCCGGCGAAGGCGTCGAACTCGGCCTCCGGGGCCTCCTCCTCGGCCTCGGGCGGCCGGGACGGCCACAGCGCCCAGACCAGGAGGGCGACGATGAGCACCCCGACGAGGACGGCGACCACCGGCGAGGCGAACCAGCCGTTGACCATGCCGCCGCGCAGGACCGAGAAGACCAGGATCCACACGAGCGAGATCGGGATGAGCCACTTCCAGCCCAGGTTCATGAACTGGTCGTAGCGGAAGCGCGGGAGCGCCGCCCGGACCCACACGAAGAAGAAGACGACCAGCTGGGCCTTGAGGAAGAACCACAGCATTCCCCACCAGCCGTGGTTGACCGCGTCAACCATGCTGAGCGGCCAGGGCGCGCCGTAGCCGCCGAGGAAGAGCGTCGTGCACACACCGGAGACGGTGGCGACGTTGATGTACTCGGCGAGGAAGAACATGGCGTAGCGGAAGCCCGAGTAGTCGGTGATGTGGCCCGAGACGATCTCGGACTCGCACTCGGCCAGGTCGAAGGGCAGGCGGTTCGTCTCGCCGAAGATCGACACGATGTAGATGCAGAAGCTCGGCAGCAGCGGCAGCCAGTAGTGCGCCGGGAAGAAGGTCTCCAGCCCGAAGAGGCTCAGGTGCTGCATCTGGGCCTCGACGATCTGGCTGGTGCTCATCGAGCCGGCGAACATGAAGACCGTCACGAGCGACAGGCCCATGCACACCTCGTAGCTGATGAGCTGCGCCGTGGCGCGCATCGAGCCGAGGAAGGAGTAGGTGCCGTTGGAGGCCCAGCCCGCCAGGACGACGCCGTAGATGCCGACCGAGGCGATGGCCAGGACGAGCAGCACCGAGACCGGCAGGTCGGAGACCTGCAGCCTGGTGACGTGCCCGAACATCGACACCTCGCCACCGAGCGGGATGACCGCCCAGGAGCTGAAGGCCGCGATGGCGATGAGCATCGGGGCCAGCGAGAAGACGACCCGGTCCGTGCGGGCCGGACGGAAGTCCTCCTTGAGGAGCAGCTTCACACCGTCGCCCAGGGCCTGCGGCAGGCCGAGCGGGCCGTTCATGATCGGGCCCTTGCGGTTCTGCATGCGGCCGAGGACCCGGCGCTCGAACCACACGTTGAAGATGGTCCACACCAGCAGGACGACGAAGACGCCGACGACCTTGATGAGGACCAACCACCAGGGATCTGGGCCGAAGACGGCGCTCTCGAGCGGGTTCATGCTGCACCTCCCTGATCGACGGTCTGCGGGGGCGGGGCGACGCGCGCCGCCTCGACCCTGACGCGGGAACCGGGCCGGACGCCGAGCACGGCGGCCAGCGGCCCCGCGGAGTTGAGGGGGGCCCAGACGACGCCGGGCACCATGTCGGCCTCGACGCGGACCGGCAGGCTCAGCGAGCCGGCCGGGCCGTGCAGGCTCGCCCGCGCCCCCGGCGCCAGGCCCAGGGCCTCGGCGTCGGCCGGGGCCAGGGCGATCGTCGGCGGCGCGGCGGCGGCCCGGGCGAAGTCGGCGCCGTCGAGGGCGGCCGAGTCGTCCATGAGCAGCCGCCAACCGGCCAGGAGCATACCCTCGCCCTCGGGCGCGGGCCCGGCCGAACGGGGCTCGAATCCGGCGCGGGCGCCGGACCAGGGCCCCAGCTCGGCGAGGTCCTCGCCGGCCCGGGCCGGGCCGCGCACGCCGAGGTCGGAGCCGAGGGCGTCGGCCAGGGCGGCCAGCACGCGCACGTCGGTCATCGGGGCCCGGTTCGCGGCGTTGATGAGCGCGACCGGGCGCGGGCGGTGCTCCCAGTCGAGAAGGGTGCCGGCCTGCTCCTCGAGCAGGGCGACCGGGAGGACGACGTCCGCGTGCTCGGTGACGTCGCTGGGGCGCTGCTCGAGGCTCAGCACGAAGTCCGCCGCATCGAGGGCCCGGGCGAAGGCCGCCGGGTCGGCCGTGTCGGCGGCCTGGATGCCGCCGGTGACGAGGGCCTTCAGCTGCCCGTCGAGGGCCGCCCCGATGATGCGCGTCACGTCCCGGCCGCCCCCGGCCGGCAGCGACGGGACGCCCCAGGCGGCGGCGACGTCGACGCGGGCGCTCGGATCGGCGCTCGTCCGCCCGCCGGGCAACAGCCCGGGCGGGGCGCCGGCCTCGAGGGCGGCGAGCTCGCCGGCGCGCCGCGGGATCCACGCGAAGCGGGCGCCGTGGGCCCGCGCCTGGGCGACGACCTCGCTCAACGCGCCGGGGCTCGTCGCCGCGCGCTCGCCGACGAGGATGATCGTCCGCTCGTCGATGCCGCCCTCCCGGGCCAGCTCGGCGAGCCGGGCGGCCTCCTGGCCGGGGGCGGTGGCCCACAGGCGGGCGCCCGTCCTGCGGGAGCCGCGGCTGCTGAACGGGGCCAGCGCGACGACCTCGAGACCGCGCTTGCGCCAGGCCTTGCGCAGGCGCAGGAAGACGATCGGGCACTCGTCCTCGGGCTCGAGGGCCACGAGGACGACGCGTCCGGCGCTCTCCAGGTCGGCGTAGTGGACCGACTCGTCGAACGAGCGGCCCGCGACATGGGCCATGAGGAAGGAGGTCTCCTCGTCGCTGACCGGGCGGGCCCGGAAGTCGATGTCGTCGGTGCCGAGCACGGCGCGGGCGAAGCGGGACCAGCCGTAGGCGTTCTCGAGCGTCAGCCGCCCGCCGGGCAGCACCCCGACCGCCCCGGCGGCCCTCAGCCCGGCGGCCGCGGCGTCGATGGCCTCGTGCCAGCCGGCGGGCACCAGCTCGCCGTCGCGGCGCACGAGCGGGCTCGTGAGCCGGCGCCCGTCCTGGGCCGAGCGGTAGCCGAAGCGGCCCTTGTCGCAGTTCCACTCCTCGTTCACGGCCGGGTCGTCACCGGCCAGCCGGCGGCGCACCGAGTAGTGCCGGTGGTCGACCCGCAGCTCGCAGCCGGCCGCGCAGTTCTCGCAGCTGGTCGTCGTGCTGACCAGGTCGAACGGGCGGGACTGGAAGCGGTAGTCGGCGCTGGTCAGGGCGCCGACCGGGCAGATCTGGACGATGTTGCCGGCGAAGTACGAGAAGTACGGCTGCTCCTCGTAGCCGCTGATCTGGCTCATCGCGCCGCGCTCGGCGAGACTGATGAAGTCGTCACCGCTGATCTGGTTGCTGAAGCGGGTGCAGCGCTGGCACAGCACGCAGCGGTCCCGGTCGAGGAGGATCTCGGCGCTGATGCGGATGGGCTTGGCGTAGGTGCGCTTGGCCCCCTCGTAGCGGGACTCGCCCGGGCCGTGGCTCATCGTCTGGTTCTGCAGCGGGCACTCGCCGCCCTTGTCGCAGATCGGGCAGTCGAGCGGGTGGTTGATGAGGAGGAACTCGAGCATCCCCCGCTGGTGCTTGGCCACCGTCTCGTTGGACTCACCGGTCTCGACCCGCATGCCGGGCATCGCGGCGAGCGCGCAGGCCGGCTGGGGCTTCATCGGACGGCCGTTGCCGGCGTCGGGCACCTCGACCAGGCAGGCGCGGCAGGCCGCGACCGGGTCGAGCAGCGGGTGGTCGCAGAACCGCGGGATCTCGAGGCCGATCATCTCGGCGGCCCGGATGACGAGCGTGCCCTTGGGCACCTCGACCTCGGTGCCGTCGATGGTGAAGGTGACCGTGTCCGGCTTCGCGGCGACGTCGGCGCTCATGCCGCACCCCCTTCGTTCGTGGACTGGACGGTGAGGCGTTCGCGGGGCGGCGCGAAGAGCGCGCTGGCCTCGTACGGGAGGAGCTCCCAGGCGGGCGTGCCCCGGCAGCCGGCCTCGAACTCGCTGCGGAAGTTCCTGACGGCGCTCCTGATGCAGGCGACGAAGCCGTCGGCGAGGGTGCAGAAGCTCTTCATCGACACGTTGTCGCAGATGTCGAGCAGCTTGTCGACGTCGCCCGGGGCGCCCCGACCGGCCTCGATGTTGCGCAGCGTCTGGACGAGCCACCAGCTGCCCTCGCGGCACGGGGTGCACTTGCCGCAGCTCTCGTGCTTGTAGAACTCGGTCCAGCGCAGCGTCGTGCGGACCACCGAGACGGTGTCGTCGAAGCACTGGAGGGCCTTCGTGCCGAGGATCGAGCCGGCCGCGGAGACCGCCTCGTAGTCGAGCGGCACGTCGAGCTGCTCCGTCGTGAAGATCGGGGTGGACGAGCCGCCCGGCGTGAAGAACTTCAGCTCGTGGCCCTCGCGGACGCCGCCCGCCATCTCGAGGAGCTCGCGCATCGTGATGCCGAGCGGGGCCTCGAACTGGCCGGGGCGCTTCACGTGCCCGCTCACCGAGTAGATCGTCGCGCCCCTGGAGCGCTCGGTGCCCATCTGCCGGTACCAGGCGGCACCGTGGACGACGATCGCGGGCACCGAGGCGATGGACTCGGCGTTGTTGACCACCGTCGGGCAGGCGTACAGGCCCTCGACGGCCGGGAACGGCGGGCGCAGCCGGGGCTGGCCGCGCCGGCCCGACAGCGAGTCGAGCAGGGCCGTCTCCTCGCCGCAGATGTAGGCGCCCGCGCCGGCGTGGACGACGACGTCGAGATCGTATCCGGTGCCGAACAGGTTCGCGCCGAGGTAGCCGGCCGCGTAGGCGTCGGCGACGGCCTTGCGCAGGCGGCGGATCACGTGGAGCACCTCGCCGCGCACGTAGACGAAGGCGTGGTGGGCGTTGACCGCGTAGCAGGCGATGATGATGCCCTCGAGGAGCGTGTGCGGGGTGGCCATGAGCATCGGCACGTCCTTGCACGTGCCGGGCTCGGACTCGTCGCAGTTGACCACGAGGTACTTCGGGTTCGGGTTGTCCTGGGGGATGAAGGACCACTTCATGCCCGTCGGGAAGCCCGCGCCGCCGCGGCCGCGCAGGCCGGCGTCCTTGACGAGGGCGATGACCTCCGCCGAGCTCATCGTCGTGAGCGCGGTGCGGGCGGCGCCGTAGCCGCCGTGGCCCACGTGGTTCTCGAGCCGCCAGGAGCCATCCTCGCCCCAGTGGGCCGAGAGGATGGGGGTCAGCTTGTCGGTCATCACGCCTCCCGGTCCTCGGACGACGGCTCGGCCGGGGCCGTCCAGCCGTGCTCCCGCGCGTACTCCACTCCGCGCAGGCTGGGTTCGCCCGCGCTGGGCCCCTCGTCGGCCCGGCCGTCGTCGAAGCCGGCGAGGACCCGCTCGGCCTGCCGCCAGCTCGTGATCGTCGCGCCGCGGCTGGAGCGGACCGTCCTGCCCTCCGCCAGGTCGTCCAGCAGACGGTCGGCCTTCTCGGGGGTCATGTTGTCCATGAACTCCCAGTTGACCATCATGACCGGCGCGAAGTCGCAGGCGGCGTTGCACTCGAGGCGCTCGAGGCTGAACCTGCCGTCCGGCGTCGTCTCGCCCTCGCCGATGCCGAGCCTGCGCTCGACGTGGTCGAGCAGGATGTCGCCGCCGAGCACCGCGCACAGGGAGGTGGTGCACACGCCGATGTGCTGCTCGCCGCCGGGGCGGCGCTTGTACATCGTGTAGAAGGTGGCCACGCCGTTGACCTGGGCGGTGCTGATGCCCAGGATCTGCGCGCAGGCCCGCACGCCGGCGTCGGAGACGCGCCCGTCGACCGACTGCACGAGGTGCAGCATCGGCATGAGCGCCGAGCGGGGGTCGGGATAGCGCCCGGCCAGTTCGCGCATCTCGGCGAGCGTCGTCTCGTCGATCTCCGTGGCCGTCCCCCCGGCGTCGATGCGCACGGAGTCGTCGAAGTGGGACACGAACTCGTGATCGCTCATGACACGTCGCTCCTTCTCGTCACCGGTTCGGCTGTCCTGGTCCGCTGGGCGCTCATCGGTCGACACCGCCCATCACGGGGTCGAGCGAGGCGATGCCCATGATCGAGTCCGAGAGCATGCCGCCCTCGGCCATGATCGGGATCGACTGCACATGGTTGAAGCCGGGGTCGCGCAGGTGCGCCCGGTACGGCCGGGTGCCGCCGTCGGAGACGAGGTGCCAGCCCAGCTCGCCGGCCGGCGCCTCGATCGGCACGTAGACCTCGCCGGCCGGCACGTGGAAGCCCTGCGAGACGACCTTGAAGTGGTGGATGAGCCCCTCCATGGACTCGCCCATGATGTGCCTCACGTGCTCGTTCGAGTTGCCCTGCCCGTCGGCCGCCACCGTCAGCTCGGACGGCCAGCGCAGCTCGGGGTCCTCGATGCGGTAGGGCTCGCCCTTGGTCGAGGCGAGCGCGTCGCGCACCTGCTCGAGGATGCGCACCGACTGGTCCATCTCGTCGAGGCGGATCACCCAGCGCCCGTAGGCGTCCATGCTCGAGGCCGTGCAGACGTCGAACTCGTAGTTCTCGTAGCCGCAGTACGGCTCGGTCCTGCGCAGGTCCCAGGGGTAGCCGGTCGAGCGCAGCACCGGGCCCGAAGCGTTGAGCATCATGCACTGGCTCAGGTCCATGCGCGCGACGTTCTGCAGGCGGTTCTTGAAGATCGGGTTCTGGAGGGTGAACTGGCCGATCTCGGGCAGATTCCTCCTCAGCTGGCGCAGCAGCTCGTCGAGCAGGTCCAGGCCGTCGTCGGGCAGGTCGTTCTCGACGCCGCCGGGGCGGACGTACGCGTTGTTCATGCGCAGGCCGGTGACGGCCTCGGTGAAGTCCAGGACGCGCTCGCGCTCGCGCAGGCAGACCTCCTGGACGCTCGTGGCGCCCAGCTCGAGGCCGCCGGCGCCGACGCCGGTGAGGTGCGAGGCGATGCGATTGACCTCCATCATGAGGACCCGCAGCTGGCCGGCGCGCGGCGGCATGTCGTCGGTGACGCCCAGCAGCCGCTCGACGGCCAGCGAGTAGGCGGCCTCGTTGAAGATGCCCGCCACGTAGTTGCACCGGGTGGCGAAGGCCGAGCCCTGCGTCCAGGAGCGGTACTCCATGTTCTTCTCGATGCCGGTGTGCAGGAAGCCGATGCTCGGGCGCACGGACACGACCGTCTCGCCGTCCAGCTCCATCACCAGGCGCATGACGCCGTGGGTGCTGGGGTGCTGGGGACCCACGTTGATGACGATCGTCTCGTCGGTGCTCTCGCGCTGGGCCTCGACGATCTGGTCCCAGTCGGCGCCGTTGGCCAGGTAGGCCGCGTCGACGCACTCGTCGTCGGGGCCGGCGAAGAGGTCCTCGGCACCGGTGCGGTTCTCTGTCTGGCTCATTGGTTGTAGCTCCTGCGCTCGCTGGGGGGCGCCACGACGGCTCCCTTGAACTCGACCGGAATGCCCCCCAGGGGGTAGTCCTTGCGCTGGGGGTGGCCCACCCAGTCGTCGGGCATGAGGATGCGCGTGAGGCCCGGGTGGCCGTCGAAGACGATGCCGAACATGTCCCAGGTCTCGCGCTCGTGGTAGTTGGCGTGCGGGTAGACCGGCACGACCGAGGGCGCGTGCGGGTCCGCGTCGGGCAGCTCCACCTCGAGGCGGATGCGGCGGTTGTAGGTGTACGAGAGCAGGTGGTAGACGACGTGCAGCTCGCGTCCGGCCTGCTCCGGGTAGTGCACGCCGGAGACCGCCGGGCAGACCTCGAAGCGCAGCTCCTCGTCGTCGCGCAGCGCCCGGCACAGCTCGACGAGCCGCTCGGGCAGGACGAAGAAGGTGATCTCCCCGCGGTGCACCATGACGTGGGTGGCGAAGCCCGGGACGAGCTCGGCCATGCGGTCGGCGAGCTGGTCGAACCAGCCGCCGAAGGGCGGGGCCGTGATGCCGGCCAGGGCGGTGGTGCGCTCCATCCCGTTGAAGCCGGAAGTGTCGCCCGGGCCGGAGCCCGAGCCCCACATGCCCTTCCGCCGGGCGACGACCTGGTCGTCGACGGCCGGGGCGGCCCCGGGGGCGAACAGCTGCGCCAGATGCGGGAACTCGGCGAGCCCGGAGTCGGTTCCGGGGCGTGCCGGAGTGGCGTCGTTCTCGCTCATCGCATGAGCCCCTTCTGCTCGATGGTGGCCGGCGCCTCGAGCGCGGCCCTCTCCTTCTCGGCGACCTCGGCGACGCGGTCGGCGCCGATCCGGGCGTGCATGACCTCGCGGGCGCGCAGCTTGAAGACCGCGTCGATGAGCATGTCGGGACGCGGCGGGCAGCCGGGGATGTACATGTCGACGGGGACGATGTGGTCGGCGCCCTGCACGACCGCGTAGTTGTTGAAGATGCCGCCGCTGGAGGCGCAGGCCCCCATGGCGATGCACCACTTCGGGTTCGGCATCTGGTCCCACAGCTGCCGGACGACCGGGGCCATCTTCTGGCTCACCCGGCCCGAGACGATCATGAGATCGGCCTGGCGCGGGCTGGCGCGGAAGACCTCCTGGCCCCACCGGCCGGCGTCGGCGCGCGGGCCGCCGTAGCTGATCATCTCGATGGCGCAGCAGGCCAGGCCCATCGTCAGCGGCCAGAAGGAGGTCTTGCGCGTCCAGCCGGCGATGGCCTCGAGCGTGGTGAGGAAGATGCCCGAGGGGATCTTCTCCTCGATACCCATGTGTGATCACCTGGCCTTTCAGTCCCAGTCGAGCCCGCCGCGGCGCAGCACGTAGGCGTAGGCGACGAAGACGACGACGATGAACAGGAGCATCTCGACGACACCGAACGCCCCGAGACGGTCGAAGGCGACCGCCCACGGGTAGAGGAAGACGATCTCGATGTCGAAGACGATGAAGAGCATCGCGGTGACGTAGTACTTGACCGCGAAGCGCCCGCCGCCGGTGACGGTCTGCGGGGTGGGCTGGATGCCGCACTCGAAGGAGTCGTACTTGGTGCGGTTGTAGCGGTGCGGACCGATGAGGGGGGACAGCCAGATCGCCGCCACCCACACGAAGACGGCGGCCAGTACGACCAGCCCGAGGATCGGGATGTATGCGCTCATGTCCGTTCCTTCCTGCTCTCCGTTTCGACTGCCCTGGTCCGCCGCACTACGCGGAGGGGGCGATCCTGGTCAGCGTGTTGATGATGCGGTCGAAGGCGTCGCCGTCGTTCTCGTCCGTGAGATTGGCGAGCAGCTTGTTCACGAAGCGCATCAGCGTCGGCCGCGGGAGGCCGTAGGTGGTGCACAGGTGCATGATCCGGGGGTTCCCGATGAGACGGGAGAAGATCATGCCCAAGCGATGATAGCCGCCGAAGTCCCGCCGCACGTGGTTCTCGTAGCCGAGCAGCGCCCGTTCGGCCGCCGCGGCGCCGACGCCGCGGGAGTGGGCCTCGGCGATCGCGTCGGCGGCCAGCTCGGCGGCCTCGAGCGAGTAGTCGATGCCCTCGCCGTTGAAGGGGCTGACCATGCCGCCGGCGTCGCCGACGAGCAGCAGGCCGTTGGCGTAGAGGGGCTTGCGGTTGAGCGCCATCGGCAGGGCCGCGCCGCGGATCCGGTCGATCATGTGCGCGTCGTCGAAGCACCACTGCGGCGGGGTCGTGGCCAGCCAGGCGCGCATCAGCCTGCGGTAGTCGGTGCGGCCGAAGGCCGGGGACGAGTTGAGCATGCCCAGGCCGACGTTGCAGCGGCCGTCGCCCATCGGGAAGACCCAGGCGTAGCCGGGCAGCTGGGTCGAGGCGCCGCGCTCGCCGTCCCACAGCTCGAGCCAGCTCTCCATCCACGGATCGTCGTGACGAGGGCTCTCGAAGTAGGCGCGCACGGCCACGCCCATGGGCCGCCGCTCGTCGCGTCGGCGCCCCATCGCCACGCCGAGGCGGGTGGAGTTGCCGTCGGCCGCGACGACGACCGGCGCGCGGACGGTGCGCCCGTCGCGGGTGCGCACACCGGTGATGCGATCGCCCACCAGGACGGGCTCGGTGACGTTGGCTCCGCAGATCAGGTGCGCCCCCAGCTGCACGGCCCGGCCGGCGAGCAGGTCGTCGAGGCGGCGGCGCGGGCAGGTGGTGCCGTAGTCGGGGAAGTCGGACAGCTGCGGCCAGGGCAGCTCGAAGGGCGCCGTGCGGCCCCCGTAGACGCGCAGCCCCCTCGTGTGCAGGAATCCGGCCGACTCGGAGGTGTCGATGCCCAGACGCGTGAGCATGCGCACGGCGCGCGGGGTGAGTCCGTCGCCGCAGACCTTGTCGCGGGGGAACTCGGCCTTCTCGAGGAGGAGGACGTCGAGGCCGCGCTGGGCGCAGAGGGCGGCGGTCGCGGAGCCCCCGGGACCGGCGCCGACGACGATGACGTCGGCCTCGTTCCGGTCGACCGGCGGAGCCGACGAGAGCAGCTCGGACGCAAGGGCATTGGTCACGCCCGGCACCTCCCTGCTCGTCATCGCCTCACCCGATTCCAAATCCTCGTCCGATGCTCCGCCGGGCCCCGCTCCACAGCCGATCCGGAGCGGGGCCGGGCCGTCCGGAGCCCGGGAACCGGGGCTGCGGAGCCATCCCGACTCTGCCGACGGCCCTGTCGGAACCCCATGTGCCCACAAGACTAGGCGCATGCTCCGGCCACGTCATCGGCGGGGTCACGAAGCGGACCGGAACCGACCCGAATCGCTTTCGGCTACTCTGCACGGGTGATCATCAATCCCGGCTCCACGCGGATGAGGGCCAGCACGGCCGCCATCGCGGACCCCGGCCGACTGACCGATTTCCTGGACGACTCCGGGGCCGCCTTCCTCAAGGGCCGCGACGGCTTCATCGCGCTCGGCGAGATGGCCCGCCTCGACGACGTGACGATGGCGACGGCCGACCAGTGGTGGCGGGAGTTCTCGGCCCGGATCGAGAACGAGACCGAGATGCCCGAGGCCTTCGGCACCGGCCCCATCGCCTACGGCTCCTTCGTCTACGACCCGGCGCGCTCCGGCCAGTGCTCCTGCCTCGTCGTCCCCGAGGTCGTCGTCGGGCGCCGGGAGGGCCGCTGCTGGGTCACCCGGCTCGGCTACGACAGCGTCGACCCCGTCCTGCCCGAGCGCCGGACCGCTCCCCCTCCCCCGCTGGGGCTCTCGTTCGGGCCGGGCGAGGAAACCGGGCACGAGGAGACGAGCCAGGAGTGGATCGACCGCTTCAACCGCATCAGAGGGCTCATCGACGAGGGACGCGCCGACCGCATCGTCCTGCTGCGCCAGCTCACCGCCCGCGCCGAGGGCCGGCTCGACCCGCGTTGGGTGCTGCGCCAGTGGCGGATGAACTACGGCGGCTCGTGGACCTACCTGGTGGGCGGCCTCGTCGGCGCGACCCCCGAGGTCATGGTGCGCCGCAGCGGCGGTCTGAACGTCTCGCGGATCCTCGCCGGCTCGGTGCAGCCCCTCGGCGGCCCGGACGAGGCCGCCCGGATCGCCCGGCTGCTGTCCGACGGCGACCGCCTGCGCCAGCACCGCCGCGCCGTCGACGCGGCCGCCGAGGGGCTGCGCCCCTTCATGCGGGGCATGCACGTGCCCGAGCAGCCGTTCGCCCTCGCGCTGCCCGACGGGCTCAACCTCGCCACCGACATCTGCGGGGCGGCCTCGCCGGGGCACTCCGCCCTGGCGCTCGCCGCCGCCCTGCACCCGCTGGCCTCGGTCACCGGCTCGCCCGTCGAGGCGGCCCGCGAGATCATCCGCACGGAGGGCACGACGGACCGCGGGCGCTTCGGCGCCCCGGTCGGCTGGATCGACGCCCAGGGCGACGGCGAGTGGTTCGCCGCGCTTCGCCCCTGCCAGATCGAGGACGACGGCGTCGTCCGCCTCTACGCCTCGGCGACCGCCTCGGCGAGCACGAGCGCTCATGACAAGCTCGTCTCCACGCAGGTCAAGCTCGACCAGATGCGCGGGCTGCTCACCGGGCGCTGAGCCGCAGGGCGGTGGGCCGTCGAGGGCCCGGACCGGACGCCCGGGGCCCTCGACGGGAGCGACTCAGTCACCGTACGGCAGACCGACGGGGCCGGAGCCGAGGTTGACGAGGATGTTCTTCGTCTGCTGGTAGGCGTCGAGGATCATCGTGCGGGTCTCGCGCCCGATGCCGCTGTCCTTGCAGCCGCCGAATGGGGCGCCCGCGGGGAAGGCGTTGCACTGGTTGACCCAGCGGCCGGTACGCGCGCGGGTGGCCACGCGCAGGGCGCGGTTGAGGTCCGAGCTGAACACGCCTCCGCCCAGGCCGTGGTCGGAGTCGTCGGCCATGGCGATGACCTCGTCCTCGAAGGGGGTGATGACGCCGGCCGGCCCGAAGATCTCCTCGCGGGCGACGCGCATGTCGTTGCGGCCGAGCACCAGGGTCGACTTCATGAAGGCGCCCCTGGCGAGCGGACCGCTCCCGTACCGGGAACCACCGGTGACGATCTCGGCGCCCTCCGAGCGACCGGTCTCGACGTAGACGAGGATCTTCGCCAGCCGCTTCTCGTTGATCCGGGCTCTCATCTGGATCTGGGTGGCCGGGTCGAGCGGGTCGCCGACCCGCACGGCCGAGAACGCGGCTCCCAGGACCTCCACGAAGCGGTCCGGACCGCTGGCCCGGACGAGGATCCGCGACCCGGCCGAGCAGACCTGGCCCTGGTTGAACAGGACGCCCATCTGGACGCCGTCGACCGCCCGGTCCGGGTCGTCGTCGAAGAAGATGTTGGCGCTCTTGCCCCCGGCTCCAGGGTGACCGGGATGATCCTCTGCGCCGCGGCCAGACCGATGCCGCGGCCGACCTCGGTGGGCCCGGTGAAGGCGAGCTCGTCGACGTCGACGGTCTTGAGGTACTCGCCGGAACGGTCGCCCGAACCGTTGATGACGTCGAGCACGCCGGCGGGCAGGAGGCCCGCCTCGTCGATGAGCCGGGTCAGCTCGAGCACCGACAGCGAGGCGGCGCTGGAGGGCTTGAAGACGACGGTGCTGCCGGCGACCAGCGCCGGGGCGAGCTTCCAGGCCGCCATGAGGAAGGGGGTTCCACGGCACGATCCGGCCGACGAGGCCCAGCGGCTCGCACAGGATGATGTTCAACGCGCCGGTGTCGAGCATGGTCGCCGAGCCCTCGTCGGCGCGCATGCAGCCGGCGAAGCAACGGAAGTGGTCGACACTCAACGGCAGATCGGCGCCGCTCGTCTCGCGGATCGGCTCGCCGTTGTCGAGCGGCTCGACGCGGGCCGGGTGGTCGAGGTTCGCCTCGATGAGATCGGCGATGGCCAGCGGTGTCCCTGAGCGCTCGGCGACGGAACTGCGCGACCAGGCCCCGAAGGCCGTGCGGGCGGCGGAGACCGCCGCGTCCACGTCCTGCCGCGTCGCGTCGGCGATGATGGCCAGGCGCTCCGTCATGGCGGGATCGTGGGACTCGAGCGTCGCCCCGTCCGAGGCGGGACGCCACTGCCCGTCGATGTACGACCCGTAGCCGTCCCGGATGCCGTAACCGTCCCGGATGCCGTAACCGTCCCGGATGCTGATCCTGTCGTTCATCCGGATCTTCTCCCCGGGATCGTCGGGCGGACCGTCATCGGTGACGAGCCGCCGTGCACACCCGTCCACCGGCCATGGCCCGTGCCGGGGCACCGGGTGCCGACACCCTCCAGGGCATGCGCGCGACCGATGCGCCCCGCCCCGTTCCCGTCAGCCCACGGGGACGATCCCGGATCACGTGCGCAGCGGCGGGCGCGAGCGCCCGGCCGAGCCCGACAGCGGCGGGCGGGTGCGGCCGGTCGGGGTCGAGCGCGAGACGACCCGCTTCGTACGCGGCGCCTGACCGCCGCGCGCCTGCCCGCGGGCCTGTTCGAGCTCGCGGCGGGACTCGGCCTGGGCCTCCATGAGCTCCTCCTGGTTGAGGGAGGCGCCCGAGCGCAGAATCACCCAGACGACGACGGCGATGACCGCCGAGACGATCGGCGACCAGTTCATGACGAGCGGGAAGGTGACGAGCACCACCATGTCGAGGCCGCGCACCATGTTGAACATGAGACTCGGCGGCACGGCTCCGGCGCCGGTGGCGACCATGGGGGCGCTGTAGTCGGCCGACTTCGCGCTGACCCAGCGCATGGCCCCCAGGACGGCACCCATGGCCGCGATGAGGCCGTACCACAGCGCCCGGTGCGGATCGGGCCGCGAGCCCCCCAGCCCCAGGACGAAGGCCGGCGTCACGGCGACGGCCCACACGAGGGCCAGCGCACCGGGGACCACGAGGACCGCGTCGCGCAGCTCCGAGTCGCTCATCGGGAACAGGCGGACCAGGCCCTTCGTCCGGCTGAGCACGCGCATCGAGTCGAAGAAGGGCACGATGACGATGAGCAGGACGAGGGAGGAGACGAACGGGGCGAGCGCGACGACGCCCAGCGAGCTGAGCGCGTACGGCACGACGGCGGCGATCGCCAGGCCGACGAGGGGGGTCGGGTTGCGGCGCAGCCGGTGGACGTCGCGCCAGACGAGGGCACGAGTCCCCTTCCCGCGGCCGCGAATGACCCGCACGTGGCCCCTCAGCCGGCAGCGGCGCTCGATGAGGATGTCGCGCATGAGCGCGAAGTCGAGGGCGAACGCGGCGCCCTGCATGCCCGAGACGAGCTCACCTCCGCTCACGAGCCGGCTCCGGCCGACGGCGCCCAGCCGGCGGCGCGCGAGCACCGAGGCCAGGACGCACAGCACGAGCCCGAAGGCTGCGATGAGGAGGGCGATGCGCCGCGACAGCACGGTGGCGACGTCGACGCGGAACCAGCCGGCGGCGGTGGCGATGACGAGGACGAGGACGGCCACGGCGAGCGCCCCGACGAGCATCTGGGCCAGCCGGACGGGACGGTCCCCCTCGGCGCCCTGCTGGGCGGCGGCGAAGGCCATCCACCCGGCGGTCGTCAGGCCGGTGGCGACGGTCCAGGCGAGGACCGAGGGGCCCGGCAGACCGGTGAGCGCCGCGACGAGCGCGCCGAGCGCCGCGCCGACGAGGCCGGCGCCGACGATCATGAGCCACAGGCGCCGGGCGAGGATCGCCGAGCGGCGCAGCGGCGCGTCGAGCAGCCAGAAACCCTCCGCCGCGGAGGCGATGACCGGCCCGAAGACGCGGCTGACGGCCAGGACGGCGACCCAGCAGGCCGCGACGACGAGCCACGGGATGAGTTCGCGCGCGGTGCCGCAGCCCTCCGAGGTGCAGCCGGCCGCCTGCTTCTGGGCGCTGCGGATCGCGCTGATGACCATCGCGGCGATGATGCCGATGCTGAAGACGGCGACGTAGCCGTCGGTGAACACCGACCAGATCGACCGCGTGGCCCGGCCCCTGCGCCAGTCCTTGAGCAGCAGCATGAGCTGGCGCTCGATGACCTGGCCCTGCTCGTGGTCGTCGACGTCCGCGAACGGGTAGTCGGGGTCGAAGGCGACCGCCGGCCCCCCGGACTCGAGGGCCTGCGCGGCGGCCTGCTGCGACTGCTCGGCCTGCGGCCCCCTGGCGGAGGACTGCCTGTTCCTGCGCCTGTTCCTCGACCTGCTCATACGAGCTGCTCCGGCTCGGCGAGGGACTGGCTCGCGGACCCGGCGGCGCCCACGCGCACGATGCGCGCGCCGACCGCCTCGACGAGCGAGGGCTCGTGGCTGGCCATGATGATGGCCAGGCCGTTGTCGTCCCTCTCGTGACGCAGGCGCTTGCCCAGCCAGTCGATGCCTTCGACGTCCAGGCGCTGCTCGGGCTCGTCGAGCACGAGGAGCCTCTTGGGGCGCACGAAGGCGGTGGCCAGGGCGAGGCGGCGGCGCTGACCGCTGGACAGGGTGCCTGGCAGCTGACCCGACTGCGGGACGAGCTGGACCTCCTCGAGGACGGCGTCGACGAGCTCGTCGGTGTCGTCCAGGCCGTGGGCGCGGGCGAGCAGGTCGAGGTGCTCCACGACGGACAGGTCGGGGAAGAAGTCGAGGTCGTCGATGACGGTGGCGACGTTGCGCCGGAACTGCGGATCGGTGTCCTTGGCCTTGACGCCGAGCACCTCGACCGCCCCCTCGGTGGGCCGGTCGGAGCCGACGATGCACCGCAGGATCGTCGACTTGCCCGAGCCGTTGCGGCCGGTCAGGGCGACGGCCTCGCCCTCGTGGACGTCGAGGCTGAAGCGGGAGACGATCGTGCGGTCCCCGTACTTCTTCGCGAGGTTGCTGATTCTCAGGACTGTGGGGCGCCGTGCCATGGGGTCCATTGTGCTGCACGCGCAAGCCCGCGCCGGCCCGTGACGGTGGTCACCGCCCGCATGCCGGTGCCCGGCTGCCGCGCCCCGGGGCGCGGGCGGGCGTCCGGGGCGCGCACCGCCGCGGCCTGCCACAATGGGGTCGTGGCACGCAGAGCGGATCTTGACAGGCATCGCGACGAGGTCGCCGGCATGTTCGACGAGACGGCCCCCAAGTACGACCTCATGAACGACGTGATGAGCCTGGGGCGGGACCGCTCCTGGCGCCGCGAGGTCGTGCGGGCCCTCGCGATCCGCCCCGGCGAGCGGGTCCTCGACCTGGCCGCCGGAACGGGCACCTCGTCCGCGCCGCTCGCCGCCGCCGGCGCGGCGGTCTACCCCACCGACCTGTCGATGGGCATGCTGCGCACCGGCAAGCGCCGCCGCCCCGAGCTCGCATTCGTCCGCGGCGACGCCACGCGACTGCCCTACCGCGACGGGGTCTTCGACGCCGCGACGATCAGCTTCGGCCTGCGCAACGTCGAGGACGCCCTCGGCGCCCTGCGCGAGCTGCGCCGCGTCACCCGCCCCGGCGGACGGCTCGTCATCTGCGAGTTCAGCCGCCCCACCCGGCCGCCCTTCCGCTGGGCCTACCAGAGGGTCTATCTGCCGCATGTCATGCCGCGCATGGGCCGGGCGAGCGCCAACCCGATGTCCTACGACTACCTGGCCGAGACGATCCTCGCCTGGCACGACCAGCCGCACCTGGCCGCGCTCATGGAACGGGCCGGATGGGACCGCGTCGAATGGCGCGACCTCACCGGCGGCATCGTCGCCCTGCACCGCGGACGGGCGAGCTGACCGATGGGCGGATCGGCCCGCCTCCACGCGCGGCGCGCGCGGACGGCCCCGGCACCGCCCCGCGACATCGAGGCCCCCGCCGTGCCCGACGTCACGGGCCTGGTCCTGCTCGACGCCGACGCCGCGGTGAGCTGCCCGGTGCGGACCCACAACCGCTTCGACCCGGCCGTCCCCGATCCCGGGCCCGGCGCCGCCGGCCAGGACGGGCGGCCGGCCGACGAACCGACCGCGGC